>Ga0209707_1000057_pt1 | contig 74110 bp, 70 predicted proteins | sample EN4Hudsemesocosm_FD_184630 | JGI IMG/M metagenome (GOLD analysis project Ga0209707, IMG submission 184630) | Methane-oxidizing microbial communities from mesocosms in the Hudson Canyon - EN4B Hudson Canyon (SPAdes) (version 2) | ecosystem: Environmental > Aquatic > Marine > Cold seeps | place... | reverse complement strand
CTGAACGTGGGTCAATACCTGAATTTTTTTGGCGAGCTTTATTACTTGCTTCATCCAAAGTGCTGAAAAAATGAATACCGTTATCCATATATTCATATTCCCACTTCCACTGCCAACCTGTTACTTTAATTGACATTTCTGATTCTTGAACATTGTCCATCTTTAACATTAGTTTGGTAGCTGGAATAGCCATTGCCACTAAAATTACTGTTGGAATAATTGTCCAAAGAATCTCTATAGTTGTACTCTCATGGAATTGTTCAGCTTTATGCCCCATTGATTTACGATGATAGTAAATCGAATAAAACATGGCACCAAATACAACAATACCAATGACTACACAAATCCAGAAAACCCACATATGAAGGCCGTAGACATCTCTACTGAGCTCTGTAACCCCCTCCATCAGATTAAGTGTGTAATCCGCATGAGCAGAACCCAACCCTGACACCATCAGGGTGAGAGCAGCGAATAGTTGCTTAGTTTTTATCACGAAGAAACCCCTGTTTTTAATTATAAACTTGTATGCGTTATATTTTTTTATATTTAAAAGGCTCCTTCGTTTAACGAAAACAAGCCTTTCTTTAGCCAATCCTTAAGCTATTTATTTTTATTTGCAATTTAACTGTTCAATTTTACCCTAACAAGGTTTTCTATTCCACAGAGATTTACTTTATCAGTTTCATCAAGGCATAAAAAAGGCCTATAAAAATATTTTTACAGGCCTTTTTGAAGGTAATTAAATATAGCTTTCTTAGTTCAAAGCACTCGCTGTTGCAGCATCAAAAGTTGGGATATGGCTATCTAACCAATCTTTCACCATATTACCTACTTCAACTGTTACTTCTGCATTACCTGCATGGAAAGCAGTTTGCAAACCACCACAAACTTCTAATAATTTTGTATGCTCTTCTTTATGAGCATCATACGCTGCATAATTAGCCGCAATCATTTCTTTTTCTTCATGTGCAAAATGATCAACTACAAAAGTAATTAATGCATCTAATGATTTTCCAATTTGAGAACGCTCTGCCCCACCCGTTGCATCGTCATATACTTTATTCAGCAAATCAAAAAGTTCTTTATGCTCAGTATCTATAAAACCTACTTTCGTTCCATGCTGCGCTTCAGTCCAAGTAATTAAAGCCATATCTTTTCTCCAAGTTGTTTTTTATAATTAGGAGGGATAATTATGCCGCTTATATTTTTTTGAGCTTTGACCTAAATCAATTTTTTTTCAATTAAATCTTCTGACAACCTTACAAAATCCATTTTTTCTGCATAGGGGATAACACCCAATAAAGGAATATCAATTTTTTGCTTTAGTGTTTCAATATTATCAGCCTGTCTATCCATCTTTGGATCAATACAAACTGCCAACCAGCCTGCACAAGTCACTTTACTTTGTTGAATAGATTGAATTGTCAGCCTAGTATGATTAATACAGCCCAAACGAATGGCAACTATCACAATAACGGGGATATCTAACGCTATAGCAAAGTCTGCAATATCATTTTCATTATTTAGAGGAGCCAACCACCCACCCGCACCTTCAACAATTACAATATCCGCTTTATTTTTTAATTTCTCATAAGCCTGCAATAACACATCAAACTGTACTGGGTTTTCAACACCTGCCAAATGTGGCGAAACAGGTTCTTCAAAGGCATAAGGGTTTATTTCTTCATAAGCTAATTTTATAGATGAGTGTTGTTGCAATAATAAAGCATCTTCATTTTTCAGCTGTTCATCAATCCATTCACAACCTGCCGCTACAGGCTTCATCCCAATTACAGATAAACCTTGTTGTTTAAAGTAATGCATTAACACAAGCGTTGACCAGGTTTTTCCAGCCCCTGTATCAGTTCCTGTAATAAAAAAACTTTTTTCCATTAAGCCACCTGTGCTGTTACAAATATAATTTCATAAGTTGCAGATATTTTATTTTGGCCTGCATTTCGCTCATAGGCAGAAATCATTGCCTGCATAGCGCTTTTACTGGTGGTTTTTCGGTTTCGCCTAGACAATACATTATGAGCACCAATGCCTTTTAACTCTCTCATTAATTCAATAACGCTTAAATATTGAGAGTGATAACACTTAGTCACTATTTCAATTTTTTCAAACCCTGCACTTTCTAAAAATCTATTTATCTCATCCGCTGAATAAAACTCATTTACATGGGTATAGTTATCAACTTCTGACCACGCTTGCTTTAATTCTTGCAAAGTACTTGGACCAAAAGTTGAAAAAACTAATTGACCTTCTTGCTTCAGAACTTGTTTAAAGCCACTAAAAACAGCTGTTAAGTTTTGACACCATTGCAAAGCTAGGTTTGAAAGAATGATATCAACTGACGTCGCTTTCAATGGAATAAATTCAGCATCAGCACAAAAATAATTTACGTTCTGAATACCTCCCGTCTTCACTTTTGTTTTTTGCACCATGGATAAAGCAATATCCATTGCCATTACCTGTCCAGAAATTTCTCTATCTATAAGTTGCTGAGTTAAAAATCCTGTTCCACAACCTACATCAATCACTATGTCTGATGATCTTTTCTCAAAAAACTTTTGTAATAGCTTTAGCCCTACTTTTCTTTGTAATGTTGCCAATGCATCATAAGAATTGGCCGCTGAAGCAAATGATTGCCTGACTTTGTTTTTATCAATGGTTAAAACTGCACTCATATACTTTGCTTTATTATTTCAATCACTTGAGATTGATGAGATAAAAAAGGGACATGCCCTGCACCTTTTATAATATCGATATTACTTTCTGGCTTTAAACTTTTTATATTCTGACTTACTTGCAGAGGAATTAAAGAATCTTTATCGCCTTGAATAACAGTAACCGCACAAGTTAAATCCTGTAATGTTGAGCGTAAATCTGCATTCTGCAAAATATCCAGCCCACTTTGTAAAACTTGCTCTGTTGGCGCTTCACATTCTTGAATCGCCTCCTTTAATTGTTTCAAAAGTTCTTTTCCATTAGACAAGCTATTAACCTGCAAAGCTAAAAAACGAATTAAAGTAAGTTGGCAATTTAATTGCAAATTATTAGCAAAATCACCCAACACATTCTGCTTTACCCCCGCCCAAGCATCTTCTTCTATAAAACGAGGGTTTCCAGCCAATAAAACTAATGCGTTAATACGTTGTGGATATTGCACTGCTAACTCAATTGCTACCGAAGCACCTAAAGACCAACCGAGCACACAAACAGGTGTTTCTGGCATCGCTTTGATTAATGCTTGACTGATTTCTTTTAAATCATAAGGTTCTACTGTTTCGCTTAAACCATGACCAGGTAAATCTAAACAAATCACTTGGTAATATTGCGATAGTTGCTGGGCAAATTCTCGCCAAATTCCCGTATGCATTGCCCATCCATGAATTAAAACAATTGACGGACCTTGCCCATAAACTTCTTTATGAATTTTTGTCATATTGCAACTTTTTCCAAAACATCCAACAATTGATCAACATGCTGTTCTTGATGATTAGCCGAAAAAGTAATTCTTAACCTAGCTTCACCTTTTGGCACTGTGGGAGGGCGAATAGCACTAACTAAAAAGCCTTTATTCAAAAGTGCCTCACTTATTGCTGTTGCTCGCTGACTATCACCCATTAAAAGCGGTTGTATTGCTGTATCTGAAGGCATAATAGACAAACCCAGCTGACTAGCCCCTAATTGAAAGCGTTGTACAAGAAATCTTAATCTATCTCTACGCCAATTCTCTTTAATCAACAATTTTAGACTTGTTCGTGTTGCTTCGGCAACTGCTGCTGGCATTGCGGTAGTAAAAACATAGCTTCTAGCTTTTTGGATTAATGTTTCAATCAAAACATCAGATCCTGCAACAAAAGCGCCAAAAGTACCAAAGCCTTTGCCTAATGTACCCATTAATATAGCCACATCGGACTGAGTTATTCCCTGTTGCTGCAAAATGCCAGCACCCGTTTTGCCCAAAACACCTAAACCATGTGCATCATCAACCATTAACCAAGCATTTTTTTTCACTGCCAGTGCTGATAACTCAGTTAATGGAGCCACATCACCATCCATACTAAAAACGCCGTCAGTTACAATTAAAGTACGTCCATCTATGACTTTTATTTTATTATTTAAATCATCAATATCATTATGTAAGTAGCGTTTAAATCGAGCACCCGACAACAAACCACCATCTAATAATGAGGCATGATTTAATCGATCCTGAAACACTTGATCTCCACGCCCTAACAAAGCAGAAATAACACCTAGGTTAGCCATATAACCTGTTGAAAATAATAGTGCTCGATCACGCCCTGTAAATTCGGCCAACTCCTCTTCTAGAGCATGATGGCTTTTGCTATGGCCGCAAATTAAATGAGCAGAACCACTACCTACTCCATAATTATCAGTAGCCTGTTTAAAAGACTGAATAACATCAGGATGATTAGCCAACCCCAAATAATCATTACTACTAAAATTGATAAGCTGTTTATTATCAATTGTTATTTCAACACCCTGCGGCGTTGAAATAACACGTCGAGATCGATACAAATTTTTCTGCTTAATTTGTTGCAACTCTTCCGCTAAATCAACAAAACCTTGCGCCATTATGCGTAACTAGATCCGCCAGAGTGTATCCCTAAACGTTCAAACAAAGCTAAATCATGATTACTCATTGGATTGTCTGTGGTTAATAATTTATCACCATAAAAAATAGAATTAGCACCTGCAAAAAAGCATAAAGCCTGCATTTCATCTGACATTTCTTTTCTTCCTGCCGATAATCGTACACGAGAATGCGGCATTAAAATTCTAGCAACAGCAACCGTTCTAATAAAAACCAAAGGATCTAAGGCTTCTGTATTATTTAATGGTGTACCTTCAACCTGAACCAACATATTAATAGGTACACTTTCTGGGTGTTTTGGTAAATTAGCCAATTCAATTAATAAATTAGCACGGTCATTGTCTGACTCACCCATCCCAACAATACCACCACAACAAACATTAATACCAGAGTCACGAACGCGCTCTAAAGTATCTAATCTATCCTGGTAAGTTCTGGTAGTAATCACCTCAGAATAATAATCTTCTGATGTATCAAGGTTATGGTTGTAATAATCCAAGCCACCGTCTTTTAGTGCAGCCGTTTGTTTATCCGTTAGCATCCCTAAAGTCACACAGGTTTCCATACCTAAAGACTTAACACCTTGAACCATTTCTACAACACGCTCAATATCTTTGTCTTTAGGGCTACGCCATGCAGCTCCCATACAAAAACGAGAAGCACCTTGGTCTTTAGCTAATTTTGCTGATTTAATCACTTCATCCACTGGCAATAATGCTTCAGGCGTTAAATCTGAATCATAGCGAGCACTTTGTGGACAATAACCACAATCTTCGGAACAAGAACCTGTTTTAATACTTAACAAACTACTGATTTGAACCTCATTAGGATCAAAATTTTCTCTATGGATTGTTTGTGCTTTAAAAAGCAGATCATTAAAAGGTAAAGCATACAGAGCTTTTACCTCATCTAATTGCCAATCATTTCTAACTGAACTTGCCACATTTGTATGTGCTTTTGCTGCTATTTGATCTATATTTGGATTTACTGACATTCGATTATTCTCTTTTTAAGCGGATACTTGTCAACCTAACAAATTAATTATGGTAAACAACTGGCTCAATATTATACAGCAATACCTGCTTCCGCCTACTTGCATATTATGTGGAAATGCAGGATTTGACTCCCAAGACATCTGCCAAGGTTGTTTTAATGATTTAACCAGAAATATCCATTGCTGTTACCGCTGTGCAGAAATATTTGAAACACCCAATTTAAAACCACAATTATGTGGACATTGTATAAAACAATCTCCAGCATTTGATGAAACGCATGCCCCCTTCATTCACCACAGCAATATTCGTCACTTAATTGCCACATTAAAATTTAACCGACAATATAAAAATGCCCGCTTACTCGGCATGGTACTCGCATCACACTTAGAAAAAACTGCAGAAATGCCCGATTTGATTATCCCAGTCCCTTTACACAGCCTGAGATACCAAGAAAGGGGCTTCAACCAGAGTATCGAAATAGCCAAAACACTATCAAAACAACTCAACATTCCACTCAATACCTCATCCTGTATCAGATACAGAAACACACCCCATCAAATAGACTTACCTGCAAAAATGCGGCATAAAAACATTAAAAATGCATTTAAAATTATTAGCCCAATTAAACAACAGCATATTGCAATATTTGATGATGTTATGACGACAGGGTCTACTGTCAATGAACTGGCTAAATTATTAAAAAAATCTGGGGTTAATAGAGTTGATGTTTGGGCTTGTGCTAGGGCATAAAAACCAAGCCCTTAATCTATATAATAGCGGGTAGACCATTACCATTCACATGATTGTCAGAATTAAGCTTAGGAATCACAGAGGACAAGTTTAATGGCTTTGGTGCCTTTTTTTGGGGAGGGATATCATCTTCTTATAGCCATTGACATGACTTCGCTTCGCAACATATTTTCGACTAGGTGAAGTATCCTTTTATCTAAAACTAAAAAAGGATAAAACCTCACAGATTTTATCCTCTTTTATCAACAATAAGCTTATAACTTCGAACTATACACCTTTCCTTCTAACCAAACCCAAAGCAGCGGTTAAGAATAACCAAAAAGCCGATGGGACAGGAACTGGAGCAGGCGATGCCGCCGCTGTAAACTGAACAGCTTGAATTGAGAAAACATTAAAAGCCTCTTCAGGCATTGCTCCAATTGCAAACCACGAAACCCCCTCTGCATCAGGCTTAAAACCAGGAAAAACAGGAACATCAGGATCAGAATAATAATCACCAGCTGTATCGATAAAAATATTTCGATCACCTAATTCATCAATTTTAGCCCTTAAATCATCACTATTATTGATGGTAAACACATCATTTCCATTATCATCTACACCCACCTTAACCCTAGACCAATTTAATTCATTTGCTCCAGACCAATACTCAACACTAGTTCCATGAGGCCCCAACCCATCTGTCTCAACTTCTACCACCTTCACAGCTGAATCAAAAGAAAAAACGAGGAATTCTAAATAATCATGGAATACTTCACCAATGTTCATACCACCGACATTATCAAGTCCTGGTGGATTAACTGAAGTTGCTGACTTACCAATCCCAATACCTGCTGGATGTCTACTATTAGCTTCACCATCAATTCCTACAACTACACCAGGAAATACTTCTCTAGTTATTTTATCGTAATAGTAAGCATCAATTTTTACCTCTACTCCATCAACATTATGCGTAATTGAATGTCCTAATGAACCATTCGCTTCTCCATATAACTTGACTAAAGAAGCATTTGCTTGCGACGAAAAAACAAGTATTATAGTAAAAAGTAAATTTATAGTTTTATACATTACAAAGAATTCCTAATTATTATTTATTTAAAGAAAGTATGCTTTACACACTTATTGGTTTCCTTAGATCAAGCAAAATACACGCCAATTAACAACATCTCTAGTTATATAAACAAAAAAGCAACGCTTTCCCTTTTATTTCACTAACAAAATGATTATTTGATAGGTTTAAAAATGCTTTAATGAATTGAGAAAATAAAAGCACAGCTTTAGATAATTAAAAACATGCCATATGCCATATAAATAGGGCAAATAACCCATTTAACTAACTAAATAGTCAGCCTAGCCTCGCCTTTCGTAGTCTTACAACTACACCAGCCTATCTAACTTTTTCAAGCCACCTGCACTTTATCAAATAGAAAAACTAAAGAAAAACATCAAACTTCAACGAAATCAAAGAAGCTGTTTTATTCGCACAGAGGTCAGACACTCCTAAATTGAACAGCTTATTTTTAAGCCCTAAAAATTATACCGATACCCTACAATGACAAAATATCCTTTTGTTCGATCGAAGTCATCATCATTTGATGCCAAAGCCAGAATTTCATCCGCCCTTCCTTGAAATGTCCACTCCCCCCCACCTTCAACCTCTAATTGAAGACCTTTGACTAAGCGATGAACAATTCGTACAGACGCCTGATAGCCATAACTTTCGGTATTATCATTATTATCTCTATAATCAAACCTAACTCTAGGGTTTATACGTAACTCAGGAGTTACGGGATACCCAACATTTAAATTTGCAGATACCCTATTTGATCTTTCTAAATCATTATAGCGAACACCTAAGACATAAATATCGCCATCTTTTACCAAATTACTGCCTGTTAAATCAACTGAATAGGCATACTCCAAACCCGTGCTCGCACTCCCAGCAACTCCACCTGAAGATTTTGTGCCTGACGTAGTTGTCACTCTAAAATCACTATTAAATTGGTAATTTTCATAAAGAGGCCTAGACAAACTAATCGCCAAACTTTGTGTAACGGCTGTTCTATCTTTTGCTAAATCCTTTATTTCATCCTCTGAAAAAAAATCTAATAATTCATTCAACTCTTCAACATCTCTAACACTTTGCCCTTGGAGAGCACTAGCAGTTGTTAAAAAGGGTGATGTTCTGTAATCATAAGATAAATTAATATTAGTTCTATCAGGAAAATTCCATTGCCCTGTAAACAATATTGAATTAAAAGTCTGATGATAAATATCATAATCTACAAAAGTAAAAAATGACTGATTTTCTTGAAAAAACCTAATTTCACCACCAACAGCTCGCCTATCTAATACTTTTTGATTGTACTGTTCCATAAAGAATACATTAAAATTTAATGAATCAAAAAAAGTACCCAAATCAGCATTAATACCGTAAAAATAATGGTCAGTATTGATAAATATATCTCTTGAAGAAAGTACACTATAACCAGCTACTAAGTTTAACCTTACTTCTGAACTAACAGGTGCACTTAGAACAGCACCATCAAACCGTCCAAGAATCCCCCCTGAACTTTGTGATTGACGACCAACACGCAACTCAATATCTAAAGGCTTATGCAAGAACTCCGCATATAATGAATTTATGCGCTCTTCATCATCAAGAGATGAGCCAAGATTGTCATTATAAGACCCTGAAAATCGGATTTTTCCTCTCAAATCCTGCCCCTGAAGAGTTGAGGTTAAATCCAGACTATTTTGCAATGCAGAACGATTTAACCGCGTCCGATCTTTATTAAATTTGCTTTCATTTCGATTATAAAACTGAGAAATACTTCCAAACGTATCCCATTGCAGCTTTACTTCTTCAGGTTCATCAGGTTTTCCTGGTTTGAGTTTTTCTTTTGGTTCTGTTTTTGCCGTTAAAATACCACTTAGTCGTTGGCTGACTCTTTCTGCATCCTCACCATCAGGGTAAAGCAACAGATATTGTTGATAGATAACTTTTGCATGAGCAAATTGCTTATTTCTTTCTCTTGCTAACCCCGAATATTCCAAAGCCTGTTTTCCATATACTGACTTGGGAGACTTTATATTCACTTTAGTATATAACTGAATAGCTCGAGAATACTCCTTATTTAGCATGGCTTTATGTGCTTCATCCATATAGCCCGCTAACTCAGGATCTTCAATTTGTGATATTTTTTCTCCAGGTTTTAGTCCTTTTGGCAGCACTCCTTGTTCAGCCAATTCTTTTTGGTTTTGAATTGGCAAACTCGTAATGCGCTCTGGATGAAAGACTTTGACTAAAATATGTAGAGCATTAGTCGCAGGCAACACTTCATACTTAACCGTTCTTTTAAAATACAGTAAGATAGCTCCTTGCAAATCAACTGTAACATTGTATAAAGGGAGGATGGCCGTTGGATTCCAAGGTAATGTTTCAAAATCTGTAGGTGCCTCATTAATTTGCAATGTTCCCCCCGTTCTCCTGACTCTTAACCGAAGCACATCACCACTTTCAGCTGGGGCATAAGAAACCACAGTTAATTGTTGATTTAACCGAATATTGACAATTGAGTAGCCTGACTCTGTTGTCACATTAATCGATTCCAAAACTCTGTCTTCTGCTACTACTCGAGTAGACATTAATATAAAAAAACAAAAAAACAATAGTGTTATCTTGTTCTTACAAACGGAAAAAATGGATTGCATTATAAAAAAGGGCTTGGGCTGAGGGTGCTAGTTATGACATTAATGCCATTCATTAAAAAATTGTAACTACTCTCCCATCAAACAGAGAGGGTGTTAGATGAGGGGTAGTAAAAACGCTTTCTTCCTTTTTCTTTTTTAAGCATAGAGAAAAGTAATACTGTAGAAGAGCTGTTTTTATTCTTCCCTCATCCTCCCCAAAGGGATAGGGGGCTAAGAGCCACCTTTTTATAGAGTGAGTGGTTACAAGAAGAAGACTATCTATATAGCCATCCTTTTATCAGTTATTACAATATTGTTCCTTTAGTCTTAGAGAAATAATAAAACTCAATGTGAAGTTTATTCAAGACTTTCATCACCACGCCCCTCTTTGAGGCCTGTGATCTGGCCCTGACCTTTTAATAGATATTTTGGTAAAAGTATTATCTTCATATACATGACAACTTCCCGCACAATCCTTTAATTCATTTGCGCTGTAATTTATTTGTGGAGTTTTCTTATGGGACTGAGGTTTATAATCACTCAGATGACAACTAAGACATTGACTACTTACATTATCATGATTAAAAGTGACTAAACTCCACAAATTACTTCGATGGCAATCTTCACAGTTATTATGTGTGCTTGGGTGGTTTGCCGGTTTTCCCTCCGCCATTCGTCCATTATGACAAGAAGAACAGCTACCAAAAACTGCTAAATGATCAACCCTATAAACAGGTGTCCAAGCTCGTCGTCTATGACAATCATTACAGGTATTACTACTCGAAATATGAGTAACCGGTTTTGCAGGTGCCGAAATTCCATTATGACAAAGCGAACAACTCCCCGTAACATTACTATGATCCATCACCACTTGAGACCAAGTCTGAGTAACATGACAATTATCACAGCGATTATCACTAGAGATATGATTGACTGGTTTTCCCTCGGCATTCCTTCGATTATGACAAGAAAAGCAAGAACCTAGTGTTGCAGTATGATCAACCCTTACTACTGGAACCCAACTGCGGTCTCTATGGCAATCCTCACATAAATTTGTTGTATTCATATGATTGATTGGTTTTCCAGAGACCAATAGACCATTATGACAAGATGAGCAACTCCCTATTGCTGAATCATGGTCAAAGCTTACAACAGGTAACCAAGCAGTTATTTGATGACAACTTTCACAGTTATTTGATGTAGACAAATGATTATCTATCTGACCTGTAGCAATTGATCCATCATGGCAGCTTACACAGTTAGCTGAATTATCAGGATGAACAAACGCTGAACTTAATGATGCAACTTTTGCTACCTCTAAGCTGCTATTAGTTGCTATAGAAGTCGCGGCAACAGCATTTACTGGTTGAGCCCCAGGAATAGGAACAGACACAACAAGGTCTTCATTTATTGCCCCCAGCCATGAAACACCTGCATTAAAGTGACAATTATCACAAGTGCTACTACTCACAATGTGATCACCTGGCTGACTAGTGCTTATTGGTGACCGTCCATCATGACAATCATCACATGTTCCCTGAATCACATCACTGTGATCGACATTAACAATAACATACCAGTCTTTAGTCAATGCATTATGGCAACTCTCACAAGTATCACTAGAAGTCATATGTCGCCGACTCATTCTTGATGCGCCTGAGTGTGCACCATCATGACAACTAAAGCAATTGGTTGTTGTACCACTATGATCAAAGGTTGCACCATAAAAATCACTCGTATTATGACAATCATCGCATGCATCACTGCTGGGTATATGCTTACTACTTTTAATCGGGCCAATGGCATTACGTGAACTATGACAATCATCACACGTTCCCTGAATTACATCACTATGATCTACATTAACAATCACATACCAATCTTTAGTCACTGCATTATGACAACTCTCACAGGTATCGCTGGAGGTCATATGCCGCCGACTCATTCTTGATGCGCCTGAATGCCCTCCATCATGACAACTATAACAATTCGTTGTTGTTCCACTGTGGTCAAAAGTTGCTCCAAAAAAATCACTCGTATTATGACAATCATCACATGCGTCATTGCTGGGTATATGCTTACTGCTTTTAATCGGGCCAATGGCATTGCTTGAACTATGACAATCATCACACGTCCCTTGAATCACGTCACTATGATCTATCCCAGTAATAGAATACCAACTCTTAGTCAATGCATTATGACAACTTTCACAAGTGTTACTGGATTGCATATGGCTTGCACTCCATGTAGAGGTGCCAGAGTGCTTACCATCATGACAGCTATAGCAATTTGTTGTTGTACCACTATGATCAAATGTACCCACTGTATATGTAGATGTACTGCTATGACAGTCCTCACAAACATCGCTCGATTGAATATGATCTGGTGGTTTTCCTACGGCAAGTCTATCATTATGACAACCCTCACAATCACCTATGACATCATCATGTGTCTTAAAATCAATTTCTGCCCAGTTAGTTCCATTAAGGCCATGACATTCAGCACAGTTCCCCCCACTATTGATATGGCCAGGGTTCTTGCCCAATGCAGTAATAACCGTTGAACTACTGTGACAACCTTCACAGGCTGTGGGTGTACCTTTATAAATACCACGCACATGACAGGAAGAGCATTCAACACTTTGATGAGCAGATGAAAGATGAAAGCCTGTCGTTAAATGATCAAAACCTGAATTAGCCTGGTCAGTACCCACATCCGCATAAGATGCACTAGACAAAAAAACAGTTAAAAATAATGCTTGGCCAATAAGCAAAAAGGAGTCACTCAATAGCCTGAAAAATCCTGTCAATATCATTAACAATGCGCTTAATTCAGATGATACTACTCTATTCATATTCATTACCTATATAAACCTTAAACTTAAGCCACTCATTAACGAACAATCCTTAAATCTTTAAATGAAGTTGTCACATGGCACCGTTCACAATATATGCTTAGACTACCCTCATGCACATCATCTTTTTCATGGCATGAAATACAGGTTGTTAATAAATGAAGATCATTCCCTTCAACAGGTTCAGTATGGCATGCATGACAATCCAGGTCTTTATGCTCACCGTCTAACAAATAATCTGTTTGAACATTATGATCAAAAAGCCAAACCCCCCAGCCATTGGGGTTGTGACAATCAATACAATTCTTTCCTAACCTTTTTTCATGTACATCATCCGTTTGATGACAACTGTCACAGGCTAATTTTGCATCAGTATAAACATGAGATTGATGACACTCCTCACAAGGCGCTGTTGCATGCAAGCCAACAAGCGGAAACCCTGTCAAATCATGATCAAAAATAATTTTTTTATTCCAGCCTTCTTCACTATGACAATCATTACACTCTTTTCCCTGATCTTCTTTATGCACATCATCTTGAAGGTGACAGCCTATACAACTTGTTTCTAATTCTTCTTTATAAATATCGCCTTTATGGCAGCTAGTACATTCATTATCTTTATGAACCCCCTTCAATGGAAAATCTGTAGTGTCATGATCAAACTGAAATTTAACCCACTTAACGGTGTCATGACAATCATCACATTTCAAGCCATTTTGCCCACGATGTTGATCATCTTTTTCATGACATGAAACACAATCCATTTTTGTTTCTTTATCATATATTGGTTCTTTATGGCAGGCGTCACAAACAACATCCTCGTGAGTACCTAATAAGGGGAACTTAGTCTGGTTATGATCAAAAGTACCTTTATCCCAATCTTGAGCGGTATGACAATCCTGACATCGCTTACCATAGCGCTCACCATGAACATCATTAATAATATGACAAGTAACGCACTCAATAGATAAAACTTTACTCATATTTGCTGTATGACAACTATCACAAACCAAATCTTCATGCTTAAATCGTAAAGGGAAATCTGTTTGATTATGATCAAAATCATAATCAAGCTCATTCCATTGCCCTTCGTTATGACAATCATTACATTCTTTGCCTAGAAGACCCTGATGAGGCTCATCTTCTTCATGACATGAAAAACACTCACTAGGTGCATCACGATATTGCTTATCTTTTTTATGACAACCATCACAAGCAGCAATCTTATGACTTCCATTTAACTCAAAATCTGTCTGCTTATGATCAAATGTTGCCTCTTCAAATATCACAATATCAGCATCACGACCTTTATGATCTGTGTGGCACTCTGAACACTTACGGTCTCTAACTTGTTCATCTCCGTGATAGCCTTTTTTTATAAAAACATCTAAATCAATTTCTTTATGACAGTCCATACAAAGACCACTTTGTACTTCTTGTTCAAAATTCTGGTGACAGTCTTCACATCTATCCTCGTATTCAGCATGGTCCTTAATTAATTTCCCAGGCATTTCTAACTGCTCAATCCTTAAAGCAGAAACAGATTGAGGAAAAACAACAATAAATAAGGCAAGAAAAAGAAAAACTCTATTCATAAAAAATAAATTTACTGAGCTATTTGAAAAAATCAGGTATTTAAACAGAAAAAGACAAGAAGCTATGCATGATTGAAGATGCAGTGTTCACTATTCTAAAATAGCAACATACAATTTGATGACAAAATAATATTTACAAAGAACAGCATATGAATTAATGGCAACTACATACAACCATTAAGACATAATTTTGCCATCCTTTTCAAAATATTACTTCAATTGCTTTTGTTGAAAAGATATACCAGTTAGACCTAATAATCCAGAGATCATAAACCAAAGAGTAGCAGGTACAGGTACAGCATTGAGCTCAGCAGACTGCGCAGAAACGAAGGGGGTGGCTGTAATATTGTCAATACTTAAAGTAGCAGAAATTTTATCAACGCCCCAACCCTTCACATCATTTTCGCTAGATAAAATCCGTAAATGGGAAACATTAGTTAATACTTCTGAGGCACTTTGTTCACCTCTATAACGTGTTAAATCTTCCGCTACTAAACTTAAACTGATAGTATGCCATTTGTCATCAGCCAAAAGCTGTTGAGAGGTAGTTGATACATAACGAGAATAATCACCAGAGGGTGCATTATCAAAAATGGCCAAACGCATATATAAGGCTTCTTCTGTTGATGAATATGCTTTCATAGTTAATGAAATTGAACCGATCCCAGTATAATCTCCAGCCCATTGACTCTCATTAAAAAAAACCATACGAGAACCCGCATCACGACTATTTTCTCCTGCGCCATATGATTTCACCTCTAAATATCGATTACTTTCATCACTATTTGCCAAATTTTTAGGTGCTAAATCAGAAACCGCTTCTGGTCCTTTTACCCATGAATTTGTTGTTCCATCTTCAAAATCATCAATCATACCTGGATAGATAACATTGGCTGACAAATTTGTCCCCCAAAAAACTAAAACAAGTAAATAGATATTATGTAATTTGACGTTTTTCATTTCAACGCTCTTATTTCTCATGAGTAAAAGTAAACTTATGCTAGAAAGCATAAATAGATTAATTTAAAAGTATATAAAAATGGTGATTAAAAAATCACCATTTTTATATACTTTTAGAGCTTCAAATACGCTCTAATTGTTTTTTTGACAATGAATGAGATAAAGAGCAACTTAATTAAATCACAAAAGATTAATTTAAATTACCCTTTATACTTCCATTTACTGGTAGCGACCAATATTGGTTTAATTAATGTAGGTGGGGGTAGGTTATCGCGCTACGCTTGATAAGCTAACCCAACCTACATTTATTGTTTCATTAAACCAAAGTTGCTAGACACTCACTTCCTTTAAAAAGGAATTAAGCAACGCGCTTTCTTGATACAGCTAAACCAGCGATTGCTGAGGTAAATAACCAAACAGCACCTGGTACAGGAACAGCAGAAACACCACCAGTACCGCCAGCATCACCAGAAGTAGACATTGAAGATAGTTGAATATCATCAATCCATAATTCAGCGTTTACTAGCTCTTCACCTGCATTGTAGCCATTAAATGGGCCACGTCTGTCATGGTAAGTTTCACCAAATACACCTTGAGTAAAACGTAAATTAACAATATTAGCTAAAACTTCACTTGCTGAAAACTGTGCTGAAGATGAACCGTGACCACCTTCAGGTACAAAATGCAAATTATCAGTTAAAGAAAAGACCATCTCATGCCATTCACCATCATTAACCAGCTCTACAGCTTCAGATGCATAACGTGTACGAAGATCAGCCAAGCTGTTACCAAATGCTACATGCATGTTAAGTATTGAATCACCTAGATTTTTCATCTTTGCAACAATTGTAGTAACACCCATTTTGTTGTAATTTCCACGGTAATCCGTTCCTGCCATTAACGCAATACGCGTATCATGAGCACCCGAGTCATCTGTGGTATATTTTAAAAAAGTATTACCATTGTCTTCAGCACCCACAGAAACATTAATATGGTTATGTGAACGTGGACCGATATGCCAACCTTGAGTTGATCCATCGTCAAAATCTGACATAACACCAGTTGCGTGAGCACTAACACTTGTTATAGCTAAAGCCATAACCGTTAAAATCTTATTCATTTTATTTTCCTAATTTTAATTTTCTAGTGCCATCATTACGATGGCTGTATCAATGTTAAAAGTAACCGCTTACGAACGACGTTTACCCATAAAACCAAGTAAACCTAAAGCAGGTCCCATTAGAAAAATAGCGCCAGGTACTGGAACTGCAGTTAACATAAAAGCATGTCTGGCACTTCTACCATTCGCTTCATCTGTCCAGAAATTAGCATCACCAACAATAGTCCCGTCATCATTGATACTATAAGCACCACGAAATGAGCTCAACAATGCTTGATCTGAAGCAGACAATAATGATAGTAAGTCAAACATTTCACCATTTTGGTAAATAAATACATGGCTTTCACCGTCAGCATCTGTAGCAGACCCAATTACATCACCATGAATATTTACATCAGTACCTTTTGAGTCTCCACCCATTCCACCAAGGCTTTGCATACCATTAACATCATCATAAATAAAAGCAGTGTAAAGGTTATTTGCATCTAAAGAAAAACCAGTAGCTACACCATTTTCATTTACAGCACGCGCTTCTGAATGACCTGATCCATCAAGTGAACCCATGCTTGTTGCTATGCCATTTTCATATATAAAACCACTAATGCCACCAGCAGCTGTTGTTGCTGTACCCACAATTTGATCGGCATCATTGATATCGAAAGCAAAAGAACGTGCCCCCCCTAAAAGTGATCCTTGTAACTGATCCATGCTACCCGTTGCTGAGTCATAAATATAAGCAACATTGTCTGAACCATCAGCTTGTGTATTTGACCAACCTACAACTTTACCGTTGTTATTAATACCATAGGCGCGAGATTGTTTCCCATTACCTAGCGTACCAATATTTTGCATAAAGCCAGTTTTGTTGTGATGTACAAATGATTGGTAATTTCTCTCTCCAGAAAGATCATAAACTGGTGCATAACCTGCAACCAACCCACCATCGTTGATTGCTCTAGCCGCAGCACTACCGTGACCGCCCGCATAACCTAAACCACCAATATCTTCTACGTGGTTTGTTTCAGTATAAAAACGTGCAGCATTTGTTGTTCCGCGAGTATCAGTCCCTAGCCCAGTTGGCACTCGACTACGTGTGCTCCCTGCAACCAAGCCTGTATTACTGATTGTATAAGCAACAGAACGATCGCCTTCATGACTGACACCTAAGTCAGTCAATCTATATGCAGGTGCAGCAAGTACACTAAAACTTGCCGTAGATAATAGTGCTATAGCTACAACATTACGTTTAATTTTCATAAATATTTCCAAAATTATAATAATTTCTTACGTTTTCCACGTTTAAACTAGACCAAAACTTAACAAGCCTTCAATTTAAAACATGTAACTCATTTAGAGTTTAAGATTAATGTATCACAGAAAAAAACAACCTTGATACTGTATGTTTTGGAATGTCTTTAAGGTTACCCCAGAGACATTCCATAAAAGTTTTCGCCTACTTTATAATCGTGTAGAACGAGCTCTTTAATAGAGTTATGCATATAAGCGCAACTCTAACACCCTTATTAAGCCACACCCCTTGACTCACCTCGGGAGAGGTACAATCAAGCTTTACGTTTTTTTGATGAGAAAGCACCAAGACCTAGTAAACCCGAAATCATTAACCATGCAGCAGCAGGAACTGGCACTGCTGATACATCGGCATGTGTCTGGAAGTTATCCATTCCAACTGTTGCTTCTATAGCATCTACCCCTGCCCACTGAGGATACTCTTCATTCGATACAATTTTAAACTCATGGATACCTGTAATTGCTGCAGCAAACTGCTCTTCACTAGAAGCTGAAAATTCATCACCCCAAGTCCATGCATCGTCTCTACCGCCAGGGCTGACATAAAAGTCGTCTGCATTCATTAAAAATTCCAAGGTGTTCCAAACCCCATCAGTATCTACAACTCTAGCCTCTTTACTTGAATAGAATAAGTCATCAGCACCATGAAAGTTAAGACGAAAATAAAGCTGGCTTTCTGTTGAAGACTCCGCTTTAAAATCGGCACTAATTGAAGAGACTCCAGTATAATCCCCATGCACAGAAGAATTATTAAAAAAAGCCATTCTTCTATTAGGGCCAGACCGTGACCCAAACTCATTACCAAATGATTTGAATTCAAAATAGTGATTTCCATTACTTTCCCTTTTGATCTTAGGTAGCAACTTACTTTCGCCTTCACTTTCTGACACATCTGTACCAGCTGAACCACCACGCCATCCACTTAGCGTTTCTATTTCAAAACCTCTATCTTCTTGAGTATAGCGATCTACAGCTTCAAAATCTTCCATCATCAACCCATCACTCGTACTAGCCGACGCAGTAGATATACCTGTCATAAAAACACCCGCAATAAGGACAGGTTTCATTTTATTTATCATTTTATTTCCTAAAGTTATTGGTTTTAACCGTACTTAAATGTAGATTATTAAACAATGATCAGTTCAACCTTTTTACACAGTTAAATAACAGCTCAATGTTTAGAATCTGAAATACGAATAATCAGCACTTGTTACCGAAGCCGCAATTTATATCTCAGTGCTTCCCCTCCCCACAAGAGAGAAGCGAGTCCACAATAATTAATGATTGCGAACATACAATCCACTTTAACCAAAGCAAAATATATGCCATAAAAACCATTCAAATACACCATTCTTTCAAGCTTTTTACATGAACTCAAAGTACTACTATTCATTAGCAGTAAGAAATAGACTACTTTATATTTCACGAAAAACACTCTTTATACCCACAGACCCTAATTTTTATCACATCCTTTTTTAAAAAATATAGGTCATATAACCTATATTTAAGGTTTAAAATAAGGCATATACCACCCTTCTTGTTTTGTGATTATTTCCTTTCTTCGTAACCACCGTTAAAAATACCCCCCATATTTGTAGAAGCCTTTCTCCCAACCCTCCATCAAGAGGTGAGAACAAGATATAGGCTTAGGGCTATTACTACATGGATACAAGTTAGTGAAGTGTTAACCCCACAAAACTTGTGTAGATACCTATAGGACAGGAAGACGGAGCTAAGAGCTAAAGCCAATTTTTTATAGGCCGGGGAATTACAAAAAGAATTGCACAGATACTTCTATATATCAGGAGAGAAGACATCACATAAAAACTTATGGGGCTTTTCATACACCACTCAAACGGCTTAAAAAAAAGTATCAAGCCATTGATTATTTGGCGAATAACCATCTAACAATTTAATCACCTCTTTTACCTGAGTTGCCTTCGCCAATTGAAAAACATTCTCTTTATTATTATTGCGAATATTGGGGTTTGCCCCCTTTTCTAACAATAATTCAATAACTTGTACATTCCCATTTCTTGTCGCATTGATTAAAGCGGTGTTACCATCCAAGTTCTTTTTATTAATAACAGAGGTTGTTAACAATATTTTCACCAACTCCAAGTTTCCATTATCTGCAGCCAACATGAGAGGGGTACTGCCATTTTTTGTTACGACATCTAATTTTGCATTATTTTTTATCAACTCAGAAACTAGAGCATTATCCTTATTCACCACCGCCAGTAATAATGGAGTTATGCCTTGCAAATCTGCAATCTCAGGATTAGCTCCTTTTTTTACAAGAGTAGAGATATATTTTATTTTTTGCGCCTTAACCGCATACCAAAGTGCCGTTCGCCCAAGCTTATCTTTCTGATTAATTGGCTGTTTTCGCTTAAGTAAATCAGAGATTAATGATTCACTTGATAACTGAGAAGCAGACATTAACGCAGTAACACCCTGTTGATTTATTGCCTGATAATCTGCACCCTGTTTTAACAATATACGAGCAATACCAAATTGCTTACACGTAACAGCCAAAGACAAAGCAGCCTCACCATCCTCACGCTTCATATTTATTTTGGCAGAATGGTTCAATAATTGTCGTACATTTAAACTATGTCCTTTTCTTACCCCCCACATTAGAGCGGTGTTTCCTTTTTTATCAACTAGATTAATATTTGCACCAGCATTAATTAGCTCCTCAGCTATTTCGTAATAGCCCTTTATTGTTGCTCTCATTAAAGCCGTCATACCTTCTCTGTCTCGTTGATTGACATCCTCCCCCTCTTTAATCAAACGAGAAACAGACTTAGAATGTTCCCTCCAACTAGCGACAATAAGAGGCGGCCAGGCATGAAATGGATCCTCTATCTGATTGTTTTTAATGGCTGTTGAATTTTTCAATTTATCCAAAGGAATCAAGTCATTATTAACTCTTTTAGCCGAAAATTTTGCCCCTTCCGATGATAATAGAGCTACAATTTTTTCATGTTTTTTTGCTTTTGCAATATCAATCGCACTCAGTAGGGTTTTGTTTTTTTTGTGGATATCAATATCTTTGTTAACCAACAACTGAGTAAGATCCAAGTCACCTTCATTTGCAACCAACATAAGCGCTGAATTTTCCAGTTTATCTACGCCATTTATGCCTATTCCAGAATCAATCAACAACGTTGCCAACTCAAAACGCTGATTTCTTATAGCAATAAATAAAGCGTTATCACCTTGTTTATCTTTCTGGTTAATATTCATTTTTTTCGAAACAATTAACCATTCAGCAACACGAATAGCACCATTTTCAGCCGCAAACATTAAGCAATTTTTCCCAGCCTTATCAACAAATTTGATATCAGCACCTTTAACAACCAAAGCTTTTACCTGATCTAAAAAATCATTTTTTATTGCCCAAAAGAATTTTTCTTTTAAATCTTTATTCTGTAATTCTGCAAAAATATCTTTTGGTTTAGTTTCCAGATAATCAACTGCCATTGGATACCCTGCCGTAGCAGACCGTTGATACCAATACATAGATTTCTGCTTATCACGCTCCACTCCCCAACCATTCTCATACATTTTTGCAAGATTGAACTGTGCCTTTATATGCCCTAGGCTAGCGGATTTCTGTAACCAGAAAAAAGCACGGTCTAGATTTTTATCAACCCCTAAACCTGAACGAAATAAAGTCGCTAATTGATATTGCGCTTCAACATAGGACGACTCTGCCAAAGGCAACAATAACTCATAGGCTTGTTGATAATCACGCGCACGTATTGCATTTTTTGCACTATCAATGGGTGTCGCACCAACCTGAACAGACACTATTTGAAAAATAAATAAAAGTAGAAAATTTCTGAGAACCATATTTGTATTTTTTTTAAACTGTGTTGTGTAACTTATATTTTAGAAAGACACGAAAAACAACTAGACCGTGCCATACTTCGTTTCATATTTAATACCAATATCACTTAAAAACCCTGTAGGTAATACCCCGCCAGCACAGATGATAACCGCCTCATTAATCACTTCTACCTCCCCTCCCTCAAAACTAATAACAACTTTATCTTGCCCAATATTACTCACATTCGAACTCAAATAAACCTTTAATCGTCCATCCGCTTCAGCCGCTTCTACCTTTTTCCTATTTTTGCCTTTAGCTCTGTTAAAAGCAGCACCTCGATACGACAAAGTGACGGTAACACCTTCCTCTTCTGCCAAACTATGTGCAGCCTCCAAAGCACTATCTCCACCACCGACCACTAATACATGCATACCTTTATATTGCTCAGAATCAACTAAGCGATAAACAACCTTATTCTGCTCCTCACCTGGTACATTGAGTTTCCGCGGCGTCCCTTGACGACCAATCGCAAGCAGCACTGTTTTAGTGTTTAAAGTACTATTCTCATTGATAACATTAAAACCTTCACCATTAGGGGTGACTGACTTTACGCGCTCATTAAAATTTATTTTTAAACCTGTTTTATCAACAATCGCTTGCCAAAAATCCAACAAATCCTCTTTTGTTGTCTCAATAATATCAACCGTCCCTTCTAGTGGTAATTCAACAGGCGCAGTCATCACCAATTTACCTCGCGGATAATGCGCCACAACCCCTCCCAAAGAATCTTGTTCAATGGTTTTAAACTTAAGGTTTTTTTTCATCGCGGCTAAAGAAGCCCCTATACCGGCAGGTCCAGCACCAACAATCACAACATCCAATTCATTATCATGCGAACCTTTCACCAGATTATGAATAGAATCCATTGCTTGCACACCTTGATTAATAGCATTGTGTATCAACCCCATTCCACCTATTTCACCTGCCAAAAAGACACCAGGGACATTAGTTTCAAAATTAGATGCCATATTGGGAATATCAACCCCACGTTCCTCTGTTCCAAAAACAAGAGTAATCGCATCAACAGGGCATACATCTTTGCATGGACCATGACCAATACAACCTGCTGGATTTATCAATACTGCTTTATTATCGATCATCCCCAAAACATCATATTTACTTTCTGGACAAGCAATATTACATGCCCGACAACCAATACAACGGTTATGGTTAATGATCGGGTGCAATGAGGCTGGGTGCATCATGCCATCTTCAATCGACTCACTAAGTACCTTAACCGATTTTATGTGTACTCTTTTTTTATAATATAAATATATGAGCGAAATAATGAGCATTGGAACCAAATAAACCAACATAAGGATATTTTCTTGAAAAAGCTCATTTAAAACATTGTATTGGTTTTGAAAAATCATGTTTTCTACTTTATTTATTAAATCTTAATTAATATTTAAGCAAAATTTACACCATAATATTTACTCTTTATAATTAAAATGACAAACTACTGTTTCAAAAAATATTTGAGTTTGACTAATCACAAGTCATACTATTATTATTCACAAATCCTAAATCCTCGCAATAGTGTCATTTAACACAGAAAATTAGACGGAACTTCATTCAAATGAATAAACAAGCAATAAAAAAAACTGAACAAGAAGAACAAGAATCCCTTGTTTTAGAAAAAAGGCAACAAGAAATAGACCTTATGTTTCTTTCTCAAGGTATTGAAACAGGTCCGATTATATTTACCATTGTTACTCTCATAGTGATATATTTTGGCTGGACAAATGATTTAGGTAATTACATAACAGCTGAATCAGGAGCGGGATATTTTCTTGGTATTATTGGCAGCGCCATGATGCTTTTTACCTTACTTTATTCTCTAAGAAAACGCTTAAAATCAATGCGAACATGGGGAGAAATTCGTAATTGGTTTACTGTCCATATGATTTTAGGCATCTACGGACCCGTTCTTACTTTATATCATTGTAATTTTAGTATCGGTACATCACAAAATGAAAAAGTTGCCGTTATTAGTATGCTGGTGGTGGTGGTTAGTGGTTTTGTTGGACGTTATGTTCACGATAAAATTCGATACGGAATATATAAACATGAGGCTGCACTTGAGCACCTTCAACTAGACAAACTACTTACCGAAAACGAATTATCAAATCTACACGAGGAAAACCCTGATCTATTTAATAAAATATTAATCCATAATGATAATATTCAAATAGATTCGTCTGGTTTAATAAAATGTTTTTTGAGAATGGTTTCGTTAAATACGGTGACCAGAGTATCGTACGCCCTCAATAAAAAACAGTTAAAAGCAGCATGCAAACAAATGGCTGTAAAAGAAAAGTGGAGCCCAGATAAATATAAGAAAACATTTCATAAAGCCCATCATTTTTTAACGGCTCATTATGATACCGTGCGAAAAATAGCCTCTTACACTTTTTATGAACGTATTTTTAGCATTTGGTTTTTTCTCCACATTCCTCTTTTTTACATGCTAATTGTCTCAGTCATTTTTCATATCGTTCTTGTTCATATGTATTCTGCACACCCTTTTTGATAACCACCATGACTTAGCTAAAAATCAAGAGTTGCATTTAAATTACTATTAGACAACAAGATACTCATTGTTTGTAAAGAAGCTTCTTTTTCATAAACCGTCAGGAAAACTTGACTGCTTGGAAGGTAATAACCTTGCTCTGGCCACTTATCACCAATATCAGGAGGCCTTTGGAATCGTTTACTTTTATCTAAATATTTCGTATACGCAACGGTAATACCTTTGCGTATAGCAGAAACAGCCTCTATTATTTCCTCTAACGACACTGTTTCATCTGGGTATAACCACGTTGTAGCCCCCATCATCTCGTGTAATTTCCAATCTTTTTTAGGGGTATTAGGGTGTTCGTTATGACATTTTACACAGCCTTCAGAAATAGCATAATCAGGAAACATCGCCACATATCTTTCAATATCCGCTGAATAAAAAAATACAGGGGCTAAATGCTGCTTAAGCTGCAAAAACTTTTCCACTTGAAGCCCTGAAAATTTATTAGTTGATACAATAGGAAAATCTGACCCCAAAAAAAGACCTAAAGGAACAGAGCTTTTCTCGAGATTCATAGACACTTCTCGTAAAAAAAGGGCTGGTAATGGGCCCGCATCTATCGTTTTATTTTTCCATTTTTCACTGAACTTTAACTCACCTTCTTTTCCTTTTCCTACAATTTTCGTGGTGTATATTTTTCGGGCTACTGCATTTTCAGCTGCAACAACTTGAAATAACACACTGACCGGAAACTGACTTCCTACTTTAATTTCTCTATCAGGTAAAGGTTCAGGTGCTGTTTTAAACAAATAAATACAAAGCACTATCAAGATAAGCACACTCACAATAAAAAACTTATTTTTCATAGATACTTTCCTTTGCTTTATTAATAATATCTCCAGAATAAGGAGAAGACCCTGTATTAAAATAATCCAATATTCTATTAAACTTAATATGCCGTCCTACAGTTTTTTCAATTTTTATATCATGATTTCCATGAAAATCATGACACCCCAAACAAGTATCCCAATCTTTCCTTTCAATTAATTCATGATGAGGCACTGTGATTGAATCCTCTTCAATATGCATTTCTTTATGGCAAATCTGACAATCAGTGGGGTTAAATTGACTCACTCTTTTTGCCAAATGCTCCTGATGACATGAGATACATAACTCAGGGTGAATTAACTCTCGTGCTTCTTTAAATTTAGGTTCGTTAAATCGATAACTAGGATGATGATCATCTTCTCTTTCATGACATGCAACACATTGTTTATTACCTATTTTTATGTATACAAAATCACTTTCAGTTTTCCTATCTTCCAATAAATACTGCACGTTTGCTTGAAGCTGTTGTCGAATTGTTCCATCTGAAGAAATATGACACTCATTGCAAGCCAACTTTTCATGACCCGGGTTTAATGGCCCTGAACTATGCCAAGTATCCACATCTTGCTGTAATAACAAAAAAATCATTATCACAGACAAACAGAGTCCCACTAAATAACCGTACGCTTTAGCTGTCATAAGGTATTAAATCACGAGTAAGAAAAAGCAATAAAAATATGATAAAACATTAAACTTGTCACCATCACTGATAAAAAAACATGAACTCCCAGCCAGGTCTTATAAACCTTTTGATTCTCAAAAAAAGCCTGAAAATTATCCCTATTACATAAAGCCAATAAAAAATTTACCAGATAGGCTAGTGATAAAACCAACAAATATGCATACCCAATCTTTGTTGAATGTAGATAAAGTATAACGGGGGCAAAAGCACCGCTCACTTTATGTATTTTCTGATAAGCAAGGAACCCCTTATTTTCTCTAATTAATCGAACCAGTGGATAACTCCATTGAAAAGAAAAAAAAGCAAGCAAACCATACCCTGTCCAGCGTTTATAATATTCTTGTAATTGCAAAGCCTCTAATGCTGGAATTTTAAGATTTATGCTCTCCTGAATTACATAACTTAAAAACAAAAAAATCCCAATATAGCAATAAAGATTGAAACTATGTTGTGTACTTACCTTTGAACGCGCAACTTTATCAGACAGGTTTTTACTTGTTAAAGGATAAATATTATGTTCTTTAACATTCGCGTTTAATAAACACTTCTGAACATGTAACTCATACCCAACAGGCCCCGAAATATAATAAAGCGTATTTAATCGTGCTTTGCTAACAATTTGTTTTACATCCTCAAAACAAATATTACCTTCAACCGCAGTATTTCTTAAATTTACTGAAAATTCCTCTGTATTTGTAATCAGCTTTTTAAATTCAATTTGTGCTTGTTTAGAAAATTTAGCCCTTCCAACCATAGAGAAATCAATATGAAAACGATCATACTTTAACTTTTCTTTATAAATAGATCGACAAGCAGAAATAACAGGGGTAATACCTATTCCGCCTGCAAAACAAATGATAGGTCTAGCGTTATTTTCTATATTAAAAAACTTTTCACCTTGAGGATCAGAAACAAGTAGGTCTATCGGTAGTTTCTGGCTAAATAACCACTCGGTAAGCACCCCATCCGGCTTCCTTTTAATGGTAATTTCTCTATAGTTAAGCTCTGAACGCATAGAAGTAATAGCATACGGCCTAGCAACCCATTGCCCGTCTATATTTGCTTTAACAAGAATATGATGCCCAGACTGATGTTTTGGAAATTGATAGGATTTATCACATGCAAGCAATCGAAATGACTTTATATCTTGAGCAATAGAATGACACTTTTTAACTCTGACGGCTGTCCATTCAACTTTATCTCCCAGCATTTCATGTAATTTTATGGCACAAGAACCACAACCTGTAGACGCCTGAGTCTTGTCAACTAATTCAGAAAAAGTTGAAGAACCCGCGTCAATTGCGTCTTGTATGGTAGATTTAGTAATTCCCATACAATGACATAAGGTTAAATCATCGTCATGCATCTTAAAATATAAAACATCCAGAAACTGTGTTTTGTTAAATTTATATCGTTTAAATCAGGGTGCAAGGATTAAGGCTGAAGACTGAAGACTGCTTCAAGGCATTATTAAATTTAGCTATATTTTTCAAAAAAAATACAAATAGCACAGTCTATTATTTTAGACTTGAGCTACCTACCTCGCTCCCCAAAGCGAATAATAACTTTTTTAAAAACAATAGTCGTAATAATTTGAATAGATATACAAACTATAAGGTTTATTCTAACAGATTTCCTTATCTTTATTTTACATATTTAGGAGTCTTCCAGCATTAAAAATACAGCAATACTTATGGAGCTATTAACAACAAAATACTATTTACCTTTTATCAACTTGAGCCTCTGTTTTAGATAAAATATCTAGACCCTAACTTTTCAGAAAACCCTGCAATAAAATACCAGGTAATCTTTGAGGATAGAGCAACACACTAGGGCTGAAACCCGTAGGTAGAATAATACAGGAACTAATATTTAAGGGCAGTTGCCACTAATTTATATTTGTCTAGAATAAATCAAAGAGTGCCTTCTTCTATCACTAACTCTTTTCTCCATAATCACCTCTGGCGTATCTAAAAGGGTTAGTCTCGGGTCATTAACGGCAGATCGATTAAAATACTCTCTAACAGTTATCTTTAATTTGTTAAAAAGACAACCATCTAATTGCCTAATTACTTTCTTTGCAAGTTTTGGGGGACAAACCCTTACAATGCCATACTGCTCAATGGGGTGACAAAAACTATCCTGCCTTTCTAGCATTTCAACAGAGCAAACAGCGACTTTCAGGCCAAGGTCATCATCAGACTCAACATTAAATGTTGACTCTATAAATTCTACCAATTCCTGCCTAGAAACTCCTATAGGGATATTTTTAAATAAAATATTCATACAAGACCTATTTTTTGTAAGGTTTTACTTAGTATAGCTATTTATTAGAACTTTTCAATATTAAAAACAAACCACTCTACTACCCTTCATAATCATAAAAATTATGACAAATTTCAGTTTACCTTTAGTAATTATCTTGACCTTATACAGAAAATAAAACTACCATGTACTATCGATACCACTAAGGCTAATCATGGGACAAGAAATTTCTTTTTCACAATTTGATAATAGTGATTTTGATCGTTTTTACCAAAAACTCAATCAAGAAACGGCTTTACTAAAAAAAATGATTGAGCAAAAAAAGTTCTCAACTCGCTCGCCTGTTGCAGGTTTTGAAATTGAGGCCTGGCTGTTAGACAAAAAAATGCAACCAGCCCCCATTAACGCACATTATTTAGCTACTCTAAACAATCCCTTAGCTTTTGAGGAACTAGCCAAATTTAATATTGAATTAAACAGTAGCCCAACACCCTTGGCAGGCGATGTATTCAGCCGCATGCATAAACAATTACAATCAACTTGGGATTGTGCTTTTCAGCATGCAAACACTCTAGACAGCCAGTTAATGATGATTGGCACTTTGCCTACTTTAAAGCAAAGTGAATTATCACTAGCAAATATGTCCGATCTAAATCGCTATCGCGCCTTAAATGAACAAATTCTGCAATCCCGCGGCAAACCCATAAATTTAGATATAGTCGGTGCTGAACACCTTAAAATTGAACACCATGATGTAATGCTTGAGTCTGCCACGACTTCATTTCAAATTCACATTCAACTCCCCTTTGATACTGCACATCACTTTTATAACGCATCCATTATTGCCTCAGCACCGATGGTTGCACTGTGTGCTAATTCTCCCTTTTTATTTGGGAAAAACTTATGGCATGAGTCTCGAATCCCTTTATTTGAACAAGCCATTGAAACAGGCGGCTTTAATGGGGCAGCACAAGGTCCGATAAGACGAGTCAGCTTTGGTACTGACTATGCTAGGCACTCAATTATGGAATGTTTCACTGAAAACTTGGATCATTTCCCCATATTATTACCCGCAAACTTAAACTCCAATCCTGAAGCTTTCGAACACTTAAGGCTACATAATGGCACTATTTGGCGTTGGAATAGACCTTTAATCGGATTTGATGATGATGGCACACCTCATATAAGAGTTGAACACCGTTCGCCAGCGGCGGGCCCAACAACACTTGACTCTATCGCTAATGCTGCTTTTTTTTACGGCTTATCTAAAAACTTGGCTGATGAAATAATGGAAAAAGGCCTACATCTCCCCTTCCCCCAAGCTAAAGACAACTTTTACCAGGCATCAAGACATGGCTTAGACAGCCATATTGTATGGCTGGATGGTCACAAACACCGCCTGCAATCTTTATTACGAACTGAGCTTATTCCTCGAGCCATTCTTGGTTTAAAATCATTGGGCATCACCACATGTGATACAGAAGATTTCTTAATGATTATTTTACAACGTATTAATAATAAACAAAATGGTTGTTATTGGCAGCGCCAGTTTATTGAAGAAAGAAGTCAGGATATAGCACTATCAGACAATTTAAAATTAATGACAGAATCTTATTTAAAGCATCAACAATCAAATCAACCTATTAGTGAATGGGGCACTCTTTAATGCACCTACAACAAGTTGATAGTATTCCCAAGGATCTATTAAATATTGATGCTCAGTCAATACACTCTCTGCTACCCGAACCCACCTTATTCCATTTGCCGGGTAAACAGAAACATCCCTTGTTTATTTCTGTATTGCTTCACGGCAATGAAACAACAGGGTTTCTAGCATTACAAAAACTGCTAAAAAAATATCAAAATCAACAGTTACCACGTGCCTTGTCTTTTTATTTAGGCAATACTGCAGCAGCCGAACAGGGTTTAAGGCGATTAGCGGAACAACCTGATTTCAACCGCATCTGGCCAGGTACCGAACTTCCATGCACACCAGAAACTAAAATAGCCCAGGAAATTGTCGAAACTATGGCAAAAAAACAAGTTTTTGCCAGTATAGATATCCATAATAATACAGGCTTAAACCCTCACTATGCTTGCATCACAAGCTTAGACCATCAGTTTTTACAACTTGCCAACCTATTTGGTCGTTTAGTCGTTTATTTTACTCGTCCCAAAGGGGTTCAGAGTGGCGCTTTTGCAAAAGTATGCCCTGCTGTCACTTTAGAGTGTGGTAAACCTGGACAGCCGCACGGAGTTGACCATGCTTTTGAATATTTAAATAGTTGCTTACATCTTTCAAAATTAGCTGAGCACCCTGTCCCCTCTCAGGATATTGATATTTATCATACCGTTGCACAAGTAAAAATAAACGACAATATCCATTTTAGTTTTGATGACCCTTCAGCTGAATTACTCTTAACTAAAAGCCTAGAAAAAATGAACTTCACCGAGATTCCCATAGGCACCCCTATTGGACAAGTCATTGATAAAAAACAGCTACCTATCACTGCAATTAACGAATTAGGGGAGCAAGTGAGTAATAAGTTTTTCAAATTGAGCAATAATCTTTTACAATTAAATGCGAAGACAATGCCTTCTATGCTAACGCTTGATGAGCGTGTGATTAAACAAGATTGTTTATGCTATTTAATGGAAAAAATAAAATTATGAGTTTTTGGGAAACAAAAAAATTATCAGAGATGAGTACAGAGGAATGGGAATCTATTTGTGATGGCTGTGGAAAATGCTGTTTAAATAAACTAGAAGATGAAGATACTGGCGAATTATTTTTTACCAGCGTAGTTTGTAACTTAATAGACTTAGATACTTGTCGCTGTACCCGTTATTCAGAGCGGACAACCTTAGTTCCTGAATGTATCGACTTAAAACAACATGATTTTAAGGAATATAACTGGTTACCTGCAACTTGTTCATATCGTTTATTAATTGATGGAAAAACACTTCCCTCTTGGCATCCCTTAGTTTCTGGAAATAACGAAACAATAAAAGATGCTGGCGTTTCAATTTGTAGCTATGCAATGAAAGAATCAGAAGTTGATGATCTTGAAGACCATATTATTGAATGGTTAGAATAAGCTATATTCAATCATTCTCATCCTTTATATTTAATATTTTATAGGATAAATCATTTCCTTTATTTCGGCTTTGAGTACCTAAAATAACCATACCTATAGCTAATAGCGCTAACGTTACTGGCTCAGGTACAGATGCAGCCTCAAGGTTTGCAACAGAAAGGGACTCCCAATCACTATTCTCTGTCATAAACTCCACACTGCTTATACCGTTACAACATGTTTCAGCCCAATAGATATCAAGTATATGAGCACCAGCAATTAGGTTGTTTCCCAGTAAATTCATCACATCACTGTGCTTCCAGTTTTTTGCCCACCATAGATCATCCGTTCTACTTCCAATTTCTATTCCATCCAAATAAAGAGTAGCGCCATAATGCGCATCCAATCCAGCTCGAAATCCCCAGTCAGCCGTTTTCCCAACAATAAATTCAACAGAAAGGTTACTTAGTGAATTATGCCCTGATTTAAACCCAGTAAATTCATCTAACGAAGTAGTTGTTATTTTTGACGTTTGCCTCCCCCATGTACTGATAAAGTCAGAATTATCAATTCCTTGATCAATTGCTCGGGTATTTAAAGAAATACTAGCCGCTTGAAGCGTTGAACTAAGAAAAATAAAGGCAAAAGCGGTGATATTTAATATTCGTTTTTTCATTATTAGGTTCCTTAATTGATATAAGCTTGCTATTGCAACACTCATACCAATAAAAAAAGCAAACCTATAAAGTTATTGTTTCACAAAAAACAAAACTATAAGCTATTGATAAATAAAACAAACAAAGAAAAATAAATATTTTTTTTGAGATAGATATCAAAAATAAAAACAATTGAGGCTTTCCCTAAAAACATGACTATCAGACAGCTTTGTCAGTTTTTCATGTCATTTATGTCAGGGACTGACAAAGTTTGTCAGTCCCTGACATTAATATCGCCTCTCTAACCTTCCTCAACCCAATCAGTCAGAGCAACAATAATTTCTTTAGCCTGCTTTTCACTAGAAATATTAAATTTAGATTTTTGAGAATATTCACCATTCCGTTTTTGATATCGACGGATAGTGAATTTATCTGGGCCATACTCTTCTTTAGTACGATTCCAATCTTGATAGCGATAAATAATAGTGGCCCACGCACCTTTACTCAAGACTTTTTTATCTAATTCTTTAACTGTTTCTATTCCACCGTCTTCATAAGTCACGGTCAATTCTTCTACTGTTTCAGCCATTTTAATCTCGCTTTAAATTATTTTTTTGAAGTCTAGCATATCAACACACCGTTTACTCAGAAATAAATAAACCAAATGCTCGACAACCCTCTCCTGTCTCAATAGTCTCAACCACTTTTAGTGTTTTTGCATCAATCACCGAAACCGTACTATCAAGCCAGTTAGCCACGTAGATATGCTGATCATCGGGATGCGTACTAATACCTTCAGGTTTTTCACCCACTTCAATGACTGAAATAACTTTATCTGTTTTAGTATCAATTACCGATACAGTACTATCATCCTGGTTAGTCACAAAAAGTAAGCTATCATTCAAAGCCAAAGCTGTTGCATAAGGTCTAGCCCCTACTTTTACTGTTTTTATTTTTGTAAAATCAATCGCATCAACTATTGTCACATCATCACTTTCAACATTAGCCGTATAAATACGTTCTCCTGAATGATTAACTGATAAACCAAAAGGATGTTTCCCAACCTGTGTTGTTTTGCTTATTTTTAAAGTGGTTAGATCAATTTTTGAAATTGAGTCATCAACCCTATTTGCCACATATAACCAACGGTTATCTTGACTCACCATCATGCCAGACGGTGATTTTCCGACTTGAATAGTTTGAATCAATTTAAAACTTTGGGTCTCAAAAACAGAGACAGTATTTTCATACCAATCAGCCACAAAAACACGTTTTCCCATCACATCAACAGCAATACCTAATGAAGCACCACCTACTTTCACATCCCGAATTTTGCGCTGCGTTTTAATATCTAAAACAGAAAAACCACCGCCATTAGGGGTACTTATATACACTTGTGATTTTTTATTATTAACAGCAACGCCTACAGGCTTACCCATCACCGTAATGGTTTTAATCACTTTATTATTAGAGGCATCAACAATAGAAATAGAATTATCTAATTGATTTGTTATATAGGCATAAGGCTTTGCTATTAATGAAGTACTTAATAACATACCCACAATAAAGGTGATTAACCTTTTATTATTTAGAACTAGAGTTTTTTTCAAAGTAAATACCTTAATAGATTGCATAAAAAAAGGGCGACTTTTCCATAAAAGTCACCCTTCTTATTATTTAAAGATAAGTCTTATCTTCTCATAGTAACTTTAACTTCTGAAGAATTAGCTCCAGTATCAAAATTTTGCGCTAAATCAACTAAACCTTCAGTTAAAACAGCAGTTACAGCCGCATCAGCCGCTGCTTCATTTAATTCTTCTGGTGGGTTGTTATTTACATAACCACGGTAGTATGTAGCAACCCAAGTCACTACTGATTTACGACCTTTTTCTTTTACAGTAATTGTCGCTTGATAGTTTTCTACTGGTAAAACAGGCACATCTTCATCTTGCCCCGCATGCTGAATTGTTTTAACCGTACTCATATCCGTAATTTTATACTTATATGACATTTTGTCTGCTTTATAAGCTTTTAACTCTTCAGTAATAGTTCCACCAGATTTTAAAGTTAAAACGCGAACAGAGCCTTTGTTATTTCCATTATCAGCTGATGTACTTGCTATCGCGGGGAGCCATGACATATCTCCATAATCACTGATTTTATCCCATACTTTATCAGCAGGTGCGTCAATTAATAGTGTTAATGTCAATTTCCCTCTAACTGGGCCATGTGCAGTTGCAACAGCAGAAAAAAAGAATAAAACCAACGAAATAAATAACGATATTTTCTTCATATTACTTCCTAATTAATGGAGTTTAAAAACCAAGCCCGACATTATAAAACACTCTGTGATTACTGGCATCTGTAATATCAAAAAAATGTCTTTTTATTTTAAGCTTTGGATATTATGTTTGATAGTCACTGAACAATTAATGAATATTAAAATTATCATACGATCAAATATTCATGTGGCAAAGTCTTGCCTACCCCATGACAAAATATTGACATATCACAACATAATACAACCCATACCATTGATTATATTGATAATAAAAACAATGGCACAATAAAAGCTTATTTCTTGATAAACAATTTATTCAAGGCATATCAGGAATAAGTCATGAAAAAAAAATCAGCAAATATAGCCATTGTAAGCAACAACTCTTTTGAAGCATCAAAAGCAGTTAACCTGCACCATTACGATATTAGTAGCGCTTTACAGACATCATTAGAATTTAATGAGTTAATCAATATATTTAGCAATAAAATTAAAACACTGATTCCACACACGGGCTTTGTTTATGAAAATGATGAATTTAATCTAAATATTAGCCAAGGTATTGTCACCAAACATTCCTGTACTTACGCATTAAAGGTTGAGGAAACTCAGCTGGGTAATTTAAAAATCATGCGTAGACAGCGGTTTGGAAATGATGAAATTAAGTTATTAGAAAGTCTGCTTTGTTCATTAATTTATCCATTAAGAAATGCTACCTTGTTTAATCAAGCATTAAAAATGGCCTATACAGATCCTTTAACAAAGACTAATAATAGAACAGCATTTAATGATTCATTACAGAGAGAAATTCAACTTTCTCACAGAAATGCACGACATCTGTCCATCATTTTTTTTGATATTGATCATTTTAAGAATGTGAACGATTTTTACGGCCATGAATGTGGAGATATTGCCCTTGCCTCTGCCGCTAACTGTATAAAAGAAGTCGTTCGTAGCAGTGATATGGTATTTCGTTATGGAGGTGAAGAGTTTGTTATTTTGCTAAGTGACACAGACCTTGAAGGTGCTTCAACAATGGCGGAGAGAATTCGTTCAAAAATTGAGAATCATTCTATTGCCTATGGAATGGAAGTTTTAAAATTAACAGCAAGCCTAGGTGTCAGTTCATTAAAAGGAAATGATACGGTTGATTCCTTAATTAAACGTGCTGATTCTGCAATGTACACCGCTAAAGATAAAGGTAGAAATCAAGTACAACTTGAGGCAGCAGTTGTACTTGCTTAACAATAAAAAAAGACCCTGTTTTAGGGGCTTTTTGTCATTCTTAATATTAATCGTTCCATAAGTTCTGGCAGTCTACTTCACCCTCATCCCAGCCTTCTCCCTCGAGGGAGAAGGAGCTACATGCGAAAACTTTTGGAACGATTAATATTATTGTCTACTCGCCTACTACCTTAGTTTTAACTGCAGCAATGGTTTCAGCCTCTGGATTGCTAGCAGAAGAGTCTACAGCTTCTTTTTCTATTTTCTCTTCACTTGAATCAACAGGTTTTTCAGGCTGAGATTTTTCCAAAACATTACCTTCAACATCATAAATAACACCATCAACTTCAGTCTCAGTTTCAAATCTTTGTTTCTTTTTCTTTTTATTTAAAACATTACCTTCAACATCATAAATAACTTCATTATCGTCAACAATCACAGGCTCAGGCCCTGCTTTTACTGTTTCAATAAATTCGATAAACCATGTTGCATTTTTCACTTTTGCTAAATCAGAGTCAGTACTCATATCATCAATACTAGGCAAACTGCCACATTCTTTTGATAATGCCAATGCTTCAGCACAAGCTTCACTCTGTCCTCGTAATGCATAGATACAAGCCAAATTATAGGCTGCACTCCCTCTTTGAATTCTCTCAGAATTTTCAAAAAACTCACCCGCTAAATCATAAAGCTCATCATCCGCATTCACTTCCAAAATCCGAGCTAAATCCATATAGGCAACACCACCATCAATCGCAGCTCCCAAATGATTAGGTGAAACTAATAAACAAAAAGAAAACTTAGTGATAGCACTTAAATATAACTTAACACTATCTTCTTCAGTTTTACTTTTTGCTTGATGCAATAATGAAAAACCCCAATTATATAGAGCCTCACCTCTTACTAAATCACCCTCAACTACTTCAGCAAAGCCTTCGTAAGCGCTAACAAATAATTGATCTGCTGTTACCCCTTCACTTGCCCGAGCTTTCGCTGTTTGTTTTATTGCTGCTGTTAAAGTCGATTTATTTTTATATGCATCAAACAATGCCATTGATTTTCCTTTTTTTGTATATTCTATTATTGCTAGACTTTACACTATTTTGGCTCCCCTTGTAAGCTACGCTGTTTACACTCGGTTATTTCTATTAATACTCTCCCATGCAGATTAAAGAATATTGAAACTTAGACACATTAACTATTAGGAATAATAGTATGAAATAACTTCCCGAAATTATAACGTAGGATTTTTGTTTCAGATGGCATAATCTCATTAGGCGTATAGCTGGTGGCTACGCAACGTTTACCCAGTTTTTGCTATTAACAAACTACAGATTAGTAGTATTAAAAAAATTACGGATAGATATAGGAGAGGCCTATTGGCTCCTCCATACAAGAATAACTCAGGAATTTACTGGTTTTTTATAAACCTGTAGTTTGTATTTTGTTAGTAAACATATATAAGGATGAATGCTTATTATCTTCTGTTAGTCAGACACCTTTTCTAGGGTATTAATACTTACATGAGGCCATTGGGCAAGACCTGGAAGTTGATCTTTGCGGTTGAAAAACTCTAATATGACTACTTGAGAATATTGCAGGCGGAGTTTTGGATTACCGTATTTATCTTTTTCTGCAAGTTCTTGAATCCAAAATGTCGATTTCATTGCGCCCGCATTTGCCTGCTTAGTAACAAAAGGAATATTCTTAATTCCACCCGATTCGGTTTCTGTATCAACGGAGAGTGTGGTGGTTTTTACAATATCCACACCTTTATTTGCCTTTGATAATAATGCCGTTGGGTCTGATGGATCAAACACGCCTTTAAAAGGATTATCACGAAAATGTTTATAAGGACTTAAGTAAGGGTTAATATCAATATCCGCAGGTACGGCTCCAATAGGTAAACCTCTAGTAGGCTCAATGATGGGGGCACCTGCTTTTTCAGAACTTGAACCTAAGGCCAATAAAGAGTCTCCATGAGGTATAGTCGCTAACCTAGCCAGATTTATGCCATTAGTTGTTTCGTTGACCATATGCAACCACAAACCCGGTTCATGGTGAATTGCCAAGCCAGGTTTTCCTGCTAGGCCACTGTCGGGAAAGTCTTCACTATCTGTTTGCTTTATCATTTGTTCATAATCAAGTGTCACCACAAATTGATCTGAATCTGTATCGACTGTTCCACTTTTTCGGATTCCCCTATTAGCAACGGCTTTGTCTACTATTGAAAACTTAAGCTCCTCCTCAAAAGCATTGACCAATACGCGATAATTAAATTCTCCTGCCGCAAAAGGTAATGCAATCATATTCCAACCTTGTCCAGCAACACCTTCCCATTTACCTGGTAGTAACTTTAATGGCCCAAGATCTTCGTCACCAGTTTTAGCTGGAATAATACACCGTGTTTTATGTTTATCATTTGCTGTCATTGTTATTCTCTCAAGTTAATGTTCAGGACTGAAGCTTTAAAGTGGAGTTAATAAATATTAGCCATTTTTAGTAAAAAACAACCAAACTTCACTTTTAATCGTTTGCTTAGCAAGTTTTAATCAAACACGTTTAAAACTAAGGATCCTCTTGATTTGGTTAAAATAATTGGACTTGATCAGAGATTCCTTAACAAAACAAGAATAAAACTCACCCTTGTAGATTAGAGAAAATTCAAACTTAGATATATTAAATAATAGGCAAATAAAAAGTGAAATTTTTACTTTTTTGGTTTTAAAATAAACCTTCCTCCTAAGCGACAGCTATTGTGTACAAGATGGTTATTATCCGACACAAGGAGCTTATAAAATCCGCCGTCGTGGTCACGTGAAGACTATTTACAGTTTCTCATAATATGAGTCTTCACCTTGTTGAGACAACATACTTAACCATTGCTCCATCTCTTGTTCCGAGAATGAATTTACAAAGTTTTCATGATCAACTTTACTTTCCCATTCTTCAACCAGTGTTAATTTATTCTGATCCTCAATATCTCTATAGCATACATGTGAAATATACCCGCCCGCTTGTTTTAAACCTTCAAAAGATTGAATTAAATTGTCTATATGCTCTGGTTTAGCATGTAGGGTTCCGATATGTAATATTGTTGAATTGCTCATTTTACTTACCTCAGTAATATTAAGTGTTCAAGAATTTAAGCCAGTCGATACATTGCAAAAATGAATCGAACATAGCTAACTTATAACATCAGTTAATTTGTTTAAAATATTAAACCACCCCCCTTCATGATTTGAACGACGCTCTTCATCAATAAACCTCACATGAGTCAGCTCAATCTTAGTTTTATCTACCTCCATTGCTGTAAAACTTATTGTCACAACACTATCATCAGTTGATACAGGTGAATTCCAACTAAATACCAGTTTATTAGGGCGATTTATCTCTAGGTATTTCCCAGTATGAGGAATTTTATCCTCTCCCACTTTCATTATTATTGTAAAACACCCGCCTTCTCTGGCTTCATTTTCAACCTGCGGCTCATCCATGCCAGGCATTGGCAAAATAAATTGAGATAAAGTTGTTGGATCTAACCAAGCATCAAACACTTTCTCGATAGGTGCATGGATTATTTTGTTTAGATTTACTTTTAGATCAGTCATTTTTAGCCTCTCCATTCTTCATAATTTCATCAAGTTTTTCTAACCTTAATTCCCAAATAGATTTAAGTTCTTTAAACCACTTTTCAACAACACTAATACTTTTTAAATCTGCTTCAATCCAGTGGGTTCTACCGATAGTTTTTCGTGTTACCAGTCCAGCTGTTTCCAATACCTTGATATGTTTGGATATTGCATTGAGAGACATATCATAATAGTCAGCCAAATCCGTCACTCGACTGGCACCTTGCTGGCATAGTTGCGTTAAAAGGGCTCGGCGGGTTGAATCACTCATCGCTTTAAGTAATTCAGTAAGATTTTTATCATTCATAAATTCAACCATGTAGTTGATTATAATCAAGACAAACCAATTGTCAACCATTAGGTTGAATAATATATTTAGTCAGCCGCTCCTTTTTTAAACCGCTGCTCTAACAGCTCCTTAATTGCTGGGGTCGGAGCCAACTTTGAAGCCTCATTGTGATACCCTCTTGCAATATTTACATCTCCACTACGCCGATGTAAATCAGCAAGCACGGCATGCCATAAAAAAGAACTGGTGAACCTGTCTGGTGGTTCGAGTCCTTGAAGAACAGCAAGACCTGCGGCAGGATATTTCCATTCAGCAACTGCAACTGCACGGTTTAGCGTGTGAATTATCGAAGGTGAAATTTGTTCTAATAATAAATAATTCTCAACTATCCTATCCCAACGTGTCTGCTGAAATGATTTTGCAAGACAGTGTTCAGCGGCAATACCCGCTTCCGCATGATAGCGAGAAAAGTTATCTCCATTTGAAGATTTTTCTAACCACACAAGTCCCGCTTGAATTTTTCGTTGATCCCACAATAATCGATCTTGTTGCTCTAACAAAATCAATCCCGCCGAGCTATTATGCCGAGCAGTCATGCGCGCCATATGAAAATTCATCAGTGCCAATAAAGCGAATGTTTCAGGTATCTGCCCGACATTATTATTTGCCAAAATAGATGCTAGCCTTATTGCTTCAGCACAAAGTTCCTGACGAATACTTAGCTCATGATTGACTGAAAGGTAGCCCTCAGTAAACATAAGATAAAGAATTTTATTGACTGATGGAAGTCGTGAAGCATATTCTTGGTGATCAAGATCCCAGGAATCTAATGGAAATTCTTTTAGGTAATTTCGAGCACGGCTGAATCGCTTATAGACATTCCCCTCACTGATAAACAATCGAAGTGCAATTTCCCGAATACTAAAGCCACAGAGGGATTTAAGAGCAAACACAAGTTGCGACTCAATTGGAACAACACTATTGCAACAAACAAATAGCATTCGCAGAAAATCATCCTGAAGCTCTGTTGATAAAAAATAGTTAGGCTTGATTTCTAAAGCACTGATTAAATCCTCGGTGTGTTGTATGAGAATACGTTCACGCCCCGACTGTTGACGTAATTCGCCCATAAGCCTATTTGAAGCAACCTTATACAGCCAGGCAGAAGGATTATCGGGCAAACCTTTACTTGTCCAGGATTCTAATCCAGCCATCAATGCAGACTGCACAGAATCCTCGACAATTTCAAGATGCTGGATACCTATTCGGCGCGATAACGAGGCAACAAGCCGACCATATTCGTGCCGAAAGCAGTACTCTATCAATTTAGGTATAGTCAAGACTGATTGATTTCTCTAACTTCGACACTTGACCCAGGATAAACGCCAGGGCTTTGAAGAGCAATCTCAACTGCTTCATTCATGTTGTCAGCCGAGATGACCATATAGCCACCAACGATCTCCTTTGCCTCTACAAAGGGGCCATCCATTACATTATCTGTTGTCACTATTTTCCCTTCACCTAATTTCCCCCCCATATCGACGATGTTATCCTTAAACTTTTCTTTCCATGTATTGAAATTAGCAAACATTTCTTCCATTTGAGCTGGAGAAAGTGCTTTGCTTTGCAAAGGCTTTTGAGCTTGGCTTCGCATGATACAGAGGTAGTTATTTTTAGACATAAGATCTCCTGTTTAAAATTGTGTGAGTATTATCAGTATACTTAAGGAGCCTCAGATCAAGTCCAATTATTTTTAGTTTGCTAAACCGGCCGATATTTTCCACGAAGACCGGCGCAATAGAATGACTATTACGGCTCACTTCTTAAAAAATAACGACAGTTTTTTCTGCGCTAAATTATAACCAACTTAACCAGAAGTTCCTTAACTGACATTACTATGACGTATAAGTAATCATTTTTTGGACACTCAGGAGTAGAAAATAACTAATAATAATTTGCAATAGGCCCCTCCTACTTCCACCGACAAACTTTTTAAGCTGTGGTTTATTAAGAGCCATTTGAAATTATTTATTTGACTTTTAAAGCGTTACAGTTAATATATAGCCATATGACTATACAAAATATTGACTTACTCGATAAAAAATTCCACGCCTTAGGGGATAGCTCGCGGCGAGAAATACTTGCATTAATTAGCAAAAAACAACGCTGTACAGCAGGAGAGCTTGTTGATCTATTTAGTAGTTCTCAACCCACAATTTCTAAACACTTGAAAGTATTAGAAAGTGCTGGGCTTATCATTCGTCACATTGAAGGGCGACATCATAATTTCACATTAGCTGCTGATGGTTTAAAAGAAGCAGATGCCTGGATAAAACGTCATATTATTTTCTGGGAAAATAGCCTAGATAGATTAGGACAATTTTTAGATGCAAATAACAAGGACTCGTAATGAATGCAGTTAGTTATAATATAAAACCAATTGTTATTAAAAAAGAGTACAAACATTCTATTGAAAAGGTGTTTAGTGCATTTTCTCAAAAAACAGCATTTGAACAATGGATTGCACCCTCTGATGAGATTGGAACAGAAGTGCTTATTTATGATTTTAACGTTGGAGGGCAATATAGAGTGAAGTTCTCTGTTCCAGGTTTTGGAAATATGTTTTTAAGCGGAGAATTCATAAATATAAATAAACCAAACCAAATTTGCTTTACATGGGTTTGGGATAAGCCCGATATTCATGCAGGTATTAACTCTCTTGTTACTGCGGATTTTTTTGAACATGAAGAATATACCAAACTTGTTGTTACACACGAAAACCTTTCAACACTTGAAGCCACGACACGACACACACAAGGTTGGAATGGCACCTTAACGCGCCTTGAAAAACACCTCATAAATAACGCTTAAAAGAAGGACGAACTATGGATTTTTTACCTATTACCTCAATAATTGCAGCAACCTTAGCTCTAATCATGTTCGTATTAACATTGATGGTTTCTTTGGCTCGTATTAATTTAGGGAAAGCAGAAGGAGATATTGCAAAATATCCAACTGATGATGGAAATAATGAAAGCCTAAAACGGCGTATAGCTACTTTTAGAAACTTTACAGAATATGTACCGATGAGCCTCATTATGCTTGCTCTCATAGAAAATAACGGTGCGTCTTCAACCTTAGTATGGGGCTTGGGAATTGCTTTTATAATAGGCAGACTGCTACATGCAACGGGAATGCTAATTAACCCTCACTTCCCTTTTCCAAGGATTATTGGAATGTTTGCAACGTATGCGATACTGCTTGTACCTGCTGTATGGTTATTGACCATTTAGCCTAACAATTAATTAGTTTGCTGTGCTTAACGTTAAGACATCTTATAATGCTAAACACAGCAAGATGAACTTTGCATTATTAGCGGGTGGTTGTTTAGTATAAAAGAAAACTGAAAAAACCAATTCAACTAATGGCTGTATATAAAGTCTCTTTCTAATAAAGCTGGGAACATACAAAGTGATCGTAAAATTTTGCCAATGAGTCGAGTCAAAATTTTAATCTTTACAGGAAATTAATAGTTTATGCCTCTTTTTTTTCGAACTAAGGATAAGGTAGAATAATTAATTTTTTCACCCATAAAATTAATTAATAGATCTATCGTTTCTTTGTTATTAAAAAAATGCTGACGAAATTTCCCTTTCCCCATAAATCCATCACTACGACTTAATAGCTTCCAATTTAGTTTATTTTTAGGTAAATAGGCTTTGCCTTTCAACGTTTCACTAAAAGCATCGGGTAACCACTCTAACTGTAGAAATAAGCGAGTTATTTCTATAACAGCCAGTTCAACTCCAGCAACATTGTTGACATCAAGCTGTTCAACTAGGGTATCTATTTTGTCAGCCAATATTTTGTATTCATCAAAACCACCACCTACTAGACTAAGTGACTTAATTTCATGGTAATAATCATCCCTGTTTTTTGCCCTTTTTCGGCTGCTGGTTAATTTAACAAACTCGGTATATGCACCCAGTAACCATAAAACCTTATAGACAGACCAAAGTTTGTGATTAGTAAATGACTTATATGAATTAGCAACTAAACGGTCATGCGCGCGTACAAAATTAAGCGTTTGCTGTTCATAGGATTTAAACGCTTGAGCAGAATAATCGTCTTTATTTTTTAAAATCAGATGAGCCAAAGTTGAAACACTATTAAATGACACATACATGCCCTTTGAAAACAGTGGATCTATAAATCCAGCCGCATGACCTAATAATGCAAAACGATCACCCACGACTTGTTTTGAGCTGTATTGAATCCTCCCCGTACGTGTCCAGCTTCGAATAGCTTTGGTATTTTCGAATTGTTTTTTTAAATCAGGGAAGCATGAAATAAAGGCACAAAACTCTTCTTTAGCACTGATTGTTTTATCTTCTGGATACAACCTTTCATCTAACTGTAAACCTACGCTGCATAGTGGGTTTGTCGATTTATCATGATTATTAAAGGGAATTACCCAAAGCCATCCGCCTTCAAAAATATGATGTAAGGTACCTTCTGCTACACTAAAAGGAAAACCATACTCATCTTTGGATAGGCCTGTTTGATGATAATCAGGCACATCCACCATATGGGTAAAAAGGGTTCTTGAATGGGTTTTCAGGTCAAAATATCGCAACTGAAACTTATCTGCCAAAATAGATTTAAAGCCCCCTGCATCAACAATATAATCAGCGCTAAACTCACCAGCTGCTGTTTTAATATTAACACCCTCGGGCATAATATCTACATCACTCACTGCAGTATCCTGATAAACCTTAGCACCATAAGAAATGGCAGTTGCCAGCATAAATTGGTCCGAATCCTGCCGAAACAAATGTAACTCATGCCCATGAGGTTGATTAGGAATAACGGCTTGAAAGGCTTTATCCTTATCCTGAGACTCACCTTCTGAATGATGTAAAAAACTAAAATGTCGCTTTACACCATGAGAAGAGCCAATCAAAGGGAAATAATTTTCAGAGCTGTAATAAGCTAATTCAGGAATATCATAAAGTTCTGCCATCGCTCGCAAAGTTTCTGAGGTTTCAAGAATCATGGATTCACCTATGGCAAATCGCGGATGATTTTTAGCTTCAAAGACAATGACTGTTTTACCTTGCTTGGCAAGAATAGTTGCCAAACACGATCCTGCAATGCCAGAACCTATAATTGCTATATCATATTGCTGTTTCATAAGCAGTGCCTATAGTATGTAAGCTACTCTATTGAGTATGACTTTAAGGGGTTAAGCGATTTATTTTTTGATATTTCTTGCTATATTTGAATTTATGCCATCTGTCCATGTGCCGTTAATACTTTAATGAATGCCTCTGGCTCAGGTCTAATTCGATAATTATTGGTTAAATCACTGTAAATAATGATTCCTTTTTCATCTGTGATCAGTACAGTTGGGTACACAGTATCTTTGTCATAACCCAGCATTTCCATCCCAGCAGGCAAACCATTTTTCATTTCTATACCCAGTACCTGCGCAGCTCTGTTACCACTATCAGTCACAAATATAAACGGCACATTAAATTTTTCAGCTAAGACTTGAGTATTTTTCTCTGGTTGCGGCGCACACAAAACAACTTTTGCACCTAGTGCAGATAAATCCTTATATTGAGTGACAATCTCTTTAATCTGAGCCATACATAATGGACACCAATTACCTCTAAAAAATAGGTATATCGTGGGCGAGCCTTTAAAAGTATCTGAATTGATACGCTTACCCTGCGTATCGGTCACATCAAAATTAGGTAAAGACCTACCCACTCTTAAATCTTGGTTCAACTCTCGTCCAAGTGATGAATACCAATAGTTATATAACATAAAGAAAACAAAGCTGATGCAAGCTAATAACACACTAACATTATTACCCATGCTCGACTCAGCCGACCCTAACGGACTAAACACTACTTCAGCATAACCATACAAAGATAACCCTAAACCCAAAATGGCGATAAACGTTAACAAGGGGAAATGAGCCGATGTTCTTGCCATGCTTTTAAAAATCATAATACGGCTAATAAATAACATAATAGGCAGAGAAATTAATACAGCCCCCAGCCATATAAAGTTTAAACCCGAAGAAAAGAGTTGATACAGCCCATAACCACTGACACCCGTAGCAAACATTGGGAATATGCCGATATAAATAGATTTAATTTTGTTCATTTATATTTCCTATAACCTTAAATTAATTAGTACGTACGTTCTATATTAGTACTATCGTACTATTTAATCAAGTTTTAATTTCACATTTTCCTTCTAGGCTAATTCAGAACCCTAAACTTTATTACTAGGGACGCGTACGTATTAATGTCACGCTCCACTTTTTTAAACGATGTTCTCAATCAACAGGCTGTAGTCCCACAGCTTATCTTGTGAGGTGGCGAATGGATCTAGCGGCAAAATATTTACGAGAAACTCATTTATCTATTTATACTATTATTGCCAATGAGGTGGGCTACGAATCTGAAACGTCTTTCAGTAAAGCCTTTAAGAAGTATCGTTCAACTTCACCAGTACAGTATCGTAAAATAAATACAGCAGAAATGATTTGATCTCGCTAATCTTAAATATTACGCTTTCAATTATAGTACGAATGTACTAATATATTTTAGACTGACTCATAAAAGCAAAAACCAGTGATGAAACAAGGCGAACAAACTAGACTTAATATTATTAAAGCAGCCAATAAACTGTTTTACCAGCAAGGTTTCCATAAAACGGCATTCAGCGATATTGTTAAAGAAGTAGGGTTAAGCAAAGGCAATATCACTTATCACTTTAAATCTAAAGATGATATTTTACAGGCTGTTTTTAAACGAAGAATAGCTAAAACAAAAGATGTTTTAGCTGCTTGGGATGAACAACACCCTGATGCAAAAGATAGACTTAATTGCTTTATAGAAAGCTTAAAAGAAGGAAAATCTGATTTAACCAAATATGGCTGTCCAAACGGCACGTTAGCCTCTGAACTGGGAAAAAATAATGCCCTCACCCGTGAACTCAGCCAGGATCTATTTGACTTAATTCGTCATTGGTTAGGCCAACAATTTATCAATCTTGGGTTTTCGTCTGAACAAGCAAATGACAAAGCATTAGAACTCTTTAGTCGTGGGCAAGGTATTTGTGTACTAGCACAAGTTTATAATGATGAAACCTTGTTTCTAACTGAAATAGATAAATTAAAACAATTGCTTGATTAAATCGGTTTCAATTTTTAGTTATAACTCTGAAGTAATTTCAACTCTATTTCGTCCCTTATTTTTAGCCTGATATAAATTCTCATCAGCTTTTTTGATAAGCATTTCTAGAGAGATAGTCTTTTCACCTTTCACCGTAATGACTCCAATAGAAAGTGTTGTTGGTATTGTTATATTTTCAAAAATAAAAGAAAACTGATCTATTTTTTGCCTGACTCTTTCTGCCCATAATTTAATAGATTCAAAGTCTGTATTACGGAGTAACATAATAAATTCTTCACCACCAAAACGGGCTAACAGATCTTCTTGTCTCATTTCAGACAGTAAAATATTAGCTAAGTCTTTTAGCACTTTATCACCCGCTGGGTGGCCAAAGGTATCATTGGTCTGCTTAAAATGGTCAACATCACACATAACAACAGCTAATTCTGTCTTGTTTCTAATACAAAATGAAACCTCTTCCTGAGCTCGAATCATAAAAGCACGGCGGTTTGATATATTCGTTAAAGCATCAGTATTTGCAGCCTGATGTAAATTTAACTCTGCTTTAACTTCATTGGCATTTTTGTACTCAATTTTCATAAGTGTGTTGCCAAGGCGAATTCTTGCTGTGGATTCAATAGATTGACACTGCACTTTAATATCATTGACAAAACAACCATTAGTGGAATTTAGATCTTCAAGGACTATTTTGTCAGAATGTAAGATTAATACCCCATGATTTCGAGATATTTTGGCGTCACTAATGGTAATGTCCGTGTTATTTGTGCGCCCTAAAGTAATGAATTGTCGATGTAAACGATACTGTTTACCTTGATCAAAACCTGAAAGAATAACCAAATAAGGTTCAAGCAAAGAACCTTTAGCTTGTTTTTCTTGGTCACCGACTAACACTGTTTCGTTAAAGTGAGCTTGAGTGTTTTCTGTAGTAGACATAGTTCTTAACGACGAAATCTTGGCTTTAAATGGGGAGGTGGAGGTTTAGGAAAACAAGCTAACTGTCCTTGATGGCCTGGTAAACATATGCCTGTTTGTTTGCTTTGCGGAAGAGTGCAGTGTGAATGTTGTCGTTTATATGCGCATTCAGAAAGTACATTTCTATTGCTCTCTGGAGGAGCGGATTGATACCGTATTGCTTCTGCTGGTTTGGTTTTGGCCGGCTTACTCCGCTGTTGATCCTGCTCAAATACAATAGGCTCATTAATATTTTCTTGTTCAAAAGCCAAAGTAGGGAAAACTATTAAATCACGATGTTCAGTTGCATCTTCATCAATGGTGCCTGTTTCTATTTGTAAATTGTTTTCAATTCCTGAAAGGGGAATACTATTGTCAGTTTCTTGTTTTTGTCGTGAATTCCAACCTGACCAAACAATAGTTACTATGCCTATATATAATAAAATACGCCCCCAAGATAGGTTGCTTGGTATTTTGTCATTATAAATAATAGTAGACGGCCTTTTTTTGTTCTTGGATGGCAAAGGTAGTTTTTCTTTAGGGGGTAAAGATGTGGGTGAAACTGGCAAAAAATGTTGAGTACCTGTTATTAAACTTTGTTTTAAAGCACCTATTGTCTTTGGCCTTAACTGGGGGTTGACAGCCATTGCTTTAATAATTGCCAGACTAAATGAGTTGCTTAACTGGGGATTAAGTATGATGGGAGCTGTTATTTTATCATTATGCTGTCTTTCAAGCGCATTGCATGGCATTTTCCCTGTTGTCATAAAATACAGAGTAGCACCGATGGAGTATATATCGCTCCAAATACCTTGTTTGCCTTTTTCGTGATATTGTTCAAAGGGTGCATAGCCAGCTGATAGCATAACCGTGAGTGCTTGAGTGTCGTCTGTTAATGCAAATCGTGAAGCACCAAAATCTAGTAATAAAGGAATGCCTTTATCTGTTATATAAATATTTTGAGGTTTAATATCTCTATGTAGAAACCTTTTATTATGAACCGCTTCGAGTCCATCTAATATAGGTAATATTAATTCGAGTGCCTTATCTTCAGAAAGTTGTCCACCCGCTTGTGCTACGACTTGATCTAAAGGTTGTCCATGATGATACTCCATGACTAGGTAAGCCGTATTATTACTGGTAAAACAATCTCTTATCCGCACTATATTGGGATGAGAAAATTGCGCAAGTGTTTTGGCTTCTTTTAAAAATATTTGTAAGCCTTGTTTAAAAAAGGCTTGATCTTGCTTTGAATTTGCACGAACGGTGGTATTGTCTGAACCTCTACTCACGGCTGATAAAGGCAGGAATTCTTTAATTGCTGCCGTTGTATCCAATAGCATATCCCAAACCAAATAAGTAATACCAAAACCACCAGGATTTCCCAATACACATCCAATAACAAAACGTTTATTTAATATTGTTTTAAGGGGTAATGCCGTCGCATTTTTTTGTGATTGCAGACGTTCCCCGCAGTTGGGGCAACTAAGACCAAATCCAATATCTGTCATACAACTCAAACACAGTGACTCAATATTAATCATAGTGGACATGGGTTTTAAGCATTATTTAAAGAAAAATGAATTGAGGATAAATATCTTTATTTTAAAAAAATAGATTCTAGAGGCAAGTTTAGCAGAATCTAAAAAGAATACTCCTTATTGCTCTTATTTCAGGATAGACAGAGAGGTATAACGGAAACAGGAATCAAAGGTTCAGCCAGTAATACCGCTACCAGTGAAATACAAAGCAACTGAATAATAAGAACCTACAAAACAATAAATCCTAAAAAAAGCTTAACTAATGAAAATTTCTAGTCGATTAAGTCTTCGTTTACAAATTCGGTTTTTCAAAATACATTTTTTCAATTCAATGATCTCCCTTTTAAAGGATTAATACCTGATAATCTAATTAAAGAAACCCATCAATCAGGCTATATTCGTAGTACTATCTATACTCCCCTATTAACTCTGAGAGCTTTTTTGTTTCAGGTACCTGGTAGCAGCATTAGGAGCAGTCAGCTTGGTTCCTTATTTTTTAAACCCTTATTTTTACGTAAAAAATAACAAAATGGCTTATCAGTTTACAGCTAAAAAATACATGTTCACCAACATGCTAAAATACAGCAACTAAAAATTTTTGCCTCTCCAGTCAAGCATAAGCAAATGTTACGAATAAATGAACTAAAGTTACCTTTAAATCACTCAGATGATGATTTATCTGCCGCCATTATCGATAAACTAAAAATTTCAGCTAAAGACCTGATCAGTTTCAATATCTTTAAACGCAGCTTTGATGCTCGTAAAAAAGCTAATATTCTATTAATTTATCAAATCGATGCGACTCTAACCGAAGCAACAGAAAAAGACGTATTAGATAAATTTTCCGAACAACCGACCATTAAACCTTCTCCTAATACAGCCTATAAATTTGTTGCTCAGGCACCGACAGATTTCCCAAATGCAAATCAACAACGCCCGATTATTATAGGCTTTGGCCCTGGCGGCATCATGGCTGCTTTGGTTCTAGCGCAAATGGGACTAAAACCCATTGTGCTAGAACGTGGAAAAGAAGTCAGACAACGGACTAAAGACACCTGGGGACTTTGGCGAGAACGTAAACTCAATACAGAGTCTAATGTGCAGTTTGGTGAAGGGGGGGCTGGAACATTCTCGGATGGCAAACTTTATAGTCAAGTTAAAGACAAACGACATTTAAGCCGTAAGGTGTTAACCGAATTTGTTAAAGCTGGTGCACCAGAAGAAATTTTAATGATAAGCAAACCTCATATTGGTACCTTTAAACTGGTCAAAATGGTTGAAAGCATGCGTGCTGAAATTATCCAACTGGGAGGTGAAATCCGTTTTGAACAAAAAGTCGAAAAACTACTCCGCGATGAAAGCAGTGATGGACAAGGCCAAGTCAGTGGTGTTGTATTAAACAGTGGAGAGACTCTACATAGCCGACATATTATCCTAGCCATTGGTCACAGTGCCCGTGACACCTTTCAAATGTTATTTGATCAGGGCGTTTATATTGAACCAAAACCTTTTTCAATCGGCTTTCGTATAGAGCATCCTCAATCAGTAATTGATCAAGCTCGTTTTGGTGAACAAGCGGGCAATCCAATATTGGGTGCTGCAGATTACAGTTTGGTTCATCATTGTAAAAATGGCCGTAGCGTTTATAGTTTTTGCATGTGCCCTGGCGGTACTGTAGTGGCTGCAACTTCGGAAGAAAATGCAGTGGTAACTAATGGAATGTCTCAATATTCACGTAACGAACGCAATGCTAACGCAGCCATCGTGGTGGGTATTGATCCAGAACAGGACTATCCTGAACATGTATTTGCAGGTATAGATTTACAACGTAAACTGGAATCCTTAGCTTATGTTTTAGGTGGAGAAAATTACAACGCACCGGCTCAATTAGTTGGAGACTTTTTAAAAGACCAACCATCAAACCAATTGGCAGAAGTGACTCCATCCTATCAACCAGGAATCACCATGGGCGACCTATCTAAAGCACTACCCAAATTTGCCATAGAAGCTATCCGAGAAGCCATCCCTATATTTGACAGAAAAATCAAAGGTTTTGCCATGGCTGATGCGGTATTAACGGGTGTAGAAACCCGTACCTCTTCCCCTATCTGTATAAAACGTGACAAAGACTTTCAAAGTATCAATACCCACGGCCTTTATCCCGTCGGTGAAGGTGCAGGTTATGCCGGTGGAATTTTATCAGCTAGTATTGATGGCATTAAAAGTGCTGAAGCACTAGCATTGGATATATTAATCAAGGGTTAGCCAGCTAACCAGTTTGATTTTTATATACGATACTTTTCCTATCTACAGCATGAGAAGCTAGATTAGTTGCTCTTGAAATTAACTTTCCAATTTTGATATAAAAGGTATCACTGTCATAAACTTCGCTTGCTAATGTTGCCGTTGTTATCATCCAAAAATAAGCCTACTAACTAGCAACAGTTGCTAACATTGGATAATCTATATAACCTTTTTCATCCCCACCATAACGGGTATCTAAATCTGTTTGATTTAAGGCTGTATTTTTTAAAAAACGTTCTGGTAAGTCGGGGTTTGATATAAATAAGTCACCAAATGAGACGGTATCTGCCCTGCCTTTTGCGATCGCTTCATTTGCAGAATCTTTGTTGTAGCCATTATTTGCCATATAAACGCCTGTATACGCATCGCGCAAACTATTTGCATTAAAAGCACTTTTTTCTATAGTCTCGTCAGTACTATGAATACTCCCTTCCAACACATGCAAATAGGCTAAATTAAAGGGATTCAATTTTTCGACCACGTATTTAAATAGGCCTTCGGGATTTGAATCTGAAATACTATTAAATGAATTAGTCGGTGATAAACGCACACCCACTCGGTCATTACCCCAAACGTCAACCACAGCTTCAAGCACCTCAAACAAGAAGCGAGATCTGTTTAGGTAACTTCCTCCGTATCGATCTTCTCGCTTATTAGTGGCATCACGTAAGAACTGGTCAATTAAATAACCATTAGCCGCATGCACTTCTACCCCATCAAAACCAGCTGCCATAGCATTTTCAGCGGCATCTTTATAATCTTGAATGATGTCATAAATATCATGTATTTCTAGTGCCCGAGGTTGCACATAATCACCTTCTGCTTTTATGGCAGAGGGTGCAACAGGTGGCTGATCATTGGGTTGAATACCTGGATAACTCACTCGCCCTACATGCCATAACTGTAAAAAAATGCGTCCGCCTTTAGCATGTACCGCGTCAGTAATTTCGTTCCAGGCTTTAACTTGTTTATGGCTATAAATGCCAGGTGTATTGGGATAACCCGCGCCTTGCTGTGATATTTGTGTTCCTTCTGTAATAATCAGCCCCGCACTGGCACGCTGTTGATAATAAATACGATTCATTTCTGTGGGGATATTATTCTCTGCTCTACACCGTGTAAGGGGAGCCATAATAATTCTATTTGTTAAGGTATATTGCCCTAATTGAATGGGCGTAAACAAATCTTTTTTTTCCTCATTCCCAGTTGTTTTAGAAGTTTTCATATCTTATTCCTTAATCATGTATAAAAAGGCCTGATAGCAAGGAATATCCCTTGCCTTCTGACTTTACTTATTTATTAGCTTGCTATGTTGGCATTTCATCAAAAGTAGTAACACTCTCATCCATAAAGTCCCACCTGGGTTTTCTTTTGTTATAGACAATGAAGTCAGGTTTAAACCAAGCACTGTCTTCAATTGTTCCTACTGCTATGCCTATAGTATTTTTAGATGCACTGTTAAAACCAAAAAGACGACTGCCACATGTTGGACAAAAATGTCGTGTAATGCTTGATCCACTATCTGTTTTTGAAGAGTAACAACGGGTCTTACCTTTTATTTCAACATCATCTTGCTTAAAAAATGCATTAGATACATGCCCTGTTCCAGACGTTTTTTTGCAATCATCACAATGGCATTGTGCCATTCGTACAGGGGCTGAAAAAATAGTATATGTAACTTCTCCACATAAGCATTGCCCTGTTGCAAAATTATTTTCCAGCATCATCTTTTCTCCGTTTTAAAACCAAATCAAATAGCTATTTAACCGTTGTTTGATCGACTGCATTCTTCCTCTTTAGTTCCTATACTATTGCCTTTTCAACAACCTCATTTGTCACTCATTGAGCATCAAAAATCTAGGAACTTTCATTATTTTTTATAGATCTTAACAATCCAAAAACAGCTGTGAATAAATTATTTATTAACCATTATAAAATGGCTTAATAAAAGTGGGAGGGGCTTCTACCACTTTTATTGGTCTGTTATTTGTTTCGTTCGCGGCCAGAGGCCCCTCCTTTAAAAACAAACTATTTATCAAAATTTTATAAACCTGTAGCCATGTTACTTTTTATCTTTAAGAAAATGTCTTATATGTTGTGCAATCGTTTCACTGTCTTCTTCTAATGCAAAATGTCCTGTCTCTAAAAGATGAAAATCAACATTTTTTAAATCTCGTTTGTATGGGTGAGCCCCTGCTTCTGGAAATATCTCATCATTTTTACCCCAAACAATTAAAGTAGCAGGCTGGTATTTACGGAAGTATGCCTGCCATTGTGGGTATAAAGGGGGATTTGACCCGTAGCTATAAAAAAGCTGTAATTGAATGTCGTTGTTACCATCTCGATCTAATAGTGTCTGTACATGATTCCAGGTATCAGGGTTGATGTCTTCTACATTACGTACCCCATTGGTGTATTGCCATTTTGTTGCACCCTGGGTTAATAGAAAACGCAGTGCTTCATCATTGCTCATATTGGGTTTCTTATAGGCCGCTTTTACGTTTTTCCACCAATCATTATCCAGCCCTTGATTAACTGCTTTGCGATCTTTCCAGTAGGCTTTAATCGGTTCCCAAAAATCATTATCTATCCCTTCGTCATAAGCATTACCATTCTGGATAATCAATGATTCAATACGTTCTGGATATTTTGCTGCAATACGGAAGCCAATCGGTGCGCCATAATCCATTAAATATAAGCTATATTTTTTCAGCCCAACGGTATCGATAAATTTATCGACTACGTTAGCGAGGTTATCAAAGCTATAGTCAAATTTATCCACAGCAAGCATGGAGCTGTATCCATAACCAGGGTAATCAGGGGCAATAAGATGGTATTGATCAGACAATTCGGCGATCAAATCCCGAAACATATGTGAGGACGTGGGAAAGCCATGCAACAGCAAAATTGTTGGATGATTTGGATTTCCTGCTTCTCGGTAAAAAATATCTAAGCCATCAATTTTGACGGTTTTATATTTAACCCCATAATCAGGTTCTGAGGCATACGTTGTTTGTGATACCCCAAAGTTAAAGATCACACTGATCAAAATAACCTTTATTAGGGTTGCTATGGTTGTTTTCATGGTTTCTCTCCAAAATAGTTAAGTTTCAATATAACTAGTGCAGGAGCTGTGCCATAAACACAATAAACCTATAAATTATTAAATAACAACAATTTACATACAGTATAACCATAAAAAACAAAAGACATCGCCCTGATTAATAAACGATATATCGTGAATTGGCGGTATTTTGTTATTTTATCTCGCCCTTTAATTTTCTTCCGTCTAGTAGGGTAAATCATTCATTAGCCATGGTTATTCAACAAAACATGGATGGCACGGAGCTTTTATTCCAACCTGATACCATTGTGCTCTATCATTCCAAAAAATATTTTTTGTTGGTTTTAAAACAGGTGCATCATTTAGTGATCCAGCCGGAATCACTAAAGCACTGCCTTTTTCATTAAGATAAGGTAGTCCTGAACCACATTCAGTACAAAACACTTTTGTGAATGTTCTTGTTCCAGGGTAATCAAAGCGTTTTACTTTCTCTAAACCTGAAACCCAGAGTACATCAACAGGTTTTGTCAGTATATTTGAGGCAAAGGCTGATCCAGTAATTTTTCGACATTGCTTGCAGTGACATAGATAAAAGTCTTCAATTTCTGTTGTAACTGAATACTGAACGTCTCCACAAAGGCAACTTCCTGTAAATGTAGTCAATTCTGTCGCATTACCTGTACTTCTCATACTCCCCACCTAAATCAATTTCTCATCTCGTTCTTTAGCAAATTGCGGCAAATCATCACAAATATTAATCCACTTTGCCTTTGAATCAACATGTATATGTGCATCAGGCTGCAAATCAAAATCACTATCTAATGTTCCAAGAGCAATTTCAATAGAATTTCCAGTACTATGGGCTGAATTAAAGGTCATGCTAGAGCCACAAACACTACAAAACTGACGCACTGTTCCGTTACTCGCAATATAGCCAACAAGTAATTCCTGACCTTTAAGCCAGCGCAAATCATCTGTTTTTGCCTCAACAAAGGTAGAAAATGCAGCACCATGAAATTTTCGACACATTGAACAATGGCAATGCGCCATTTTAGGTTCAACTTTGTCTATTTCATATTGGATAGCTCCACATAGACACTGCCCTTTTAATGGTTTCATTTTTAATGCTTCTAGTAATTTAGTTTCTTTTGATAATGCATCCCGATTGCTTTGTATTCATTACTTTCCCAATAGTTTCTGCCTTTTTCATTTTTGACATAGCAATTAAGTTCAATAGCCTCGCAACCTCTAGATAAAGCAAATTCTTTTAGCCAAGTATCTAATTTCTTACCAATCCCTTGTTCTCTATATTCGGGCTTAATATACACATTATCTGGTTCTAAATGCCGCCCTACATAATACTTAATCAAAATCCACAGACCACAAATACCAATTAACTCATCTTGGTGATATAAACCAACACATTCATAGCCTTTCTCTATCATTTCAGATAAACGTGTCTTTAAAACAGGCTCAGGAATTGATGAATCTAGTTGATAAAAAAGAGGCAAGATAATATCCATATTATCTTTTTCTATGAGCTTGAACTTAATTTCCACTGTTTACCTGACTAATTCAATTTGAACTAGATTATCTGAAAAAGTGGGTGCATGTCCCATATCAACAAATTCTGCGGAACTAATACAATTGACTGTGCCGTTATTTAACTGTCTCCAGTAGCCCAATGTCGCTACAACGATACCGCTATTTACATCATCAGTAATTCTAGCATCACCTTCAAATGCCCCTCGATCATTAAAGACTCGAACTTTATCGCCGTCTTTAATATTTCGTGTATCAGCATCCTCAATATTCACTAAAACAAACTGTTCCCCCTGCCCTTTTATCTTATTTTCCATATTGGCATAGCAAGAATTTAAAAAACCATGACTCTTGGGGGAAATAATATTTAATGGATATTTGGCAGCCAGCTCTGGATTAGAGGTAACTGTTTCTCTGGAAGGTACATAATCAGGTAAGTTGTCCAATTCTTCTCCAGCTTGAAAGCCTTCGTACATTTGACGAAAAGGAGCAGCAACAAAGTTTCTTGCACCCTCTGCTTTAAATTCACATTTACCTGATGGCGTTGGGAAATTTCCTTCTTTATGAGGCGCACGGTCATCTTTAGTCCCTACTTTTAATCGGGCAAAACCATGTTCGCGCATGTAGTTTAAATCAATGCCCTCACAAGCAGGTGAATCCCAATCTACATAGTTTTCAAGACATTCACTGTCTGACCATTTAAAGTTTTCTTCTTCATAGCCCATACGCTGTGCCAATCGGCGAAAAATTTCATTATTAGGAATGGCTTCGCCTGGCGATTCAACGCATTTTTCATTGTAGGTAAAATACAAATGTCCCCAGGATAAAACCATATCTTCCATCTCAGCACCCATGGATGCGGGTAACACAATATCGGCATAAGCCGCTGTATCGGAGATAAAATGTTCAGCAGAAACCATAAACAGGTCTTCTCGTTTTAGCCCTTCAATAATTTTGTCTGTTTCAGGTGCCTGTGTCACTGGATTAGTATTCCAGCACATCATCGATTTAATCGGTGTATCTAATTTTATTTCACCTGTTAATACACGGCCTAATTGAAGATTATTAACGACTGGCGTTCCTTCTGGTATTAAATCGGGGCGACTCATTACATCAAACTTATACGGGTGTTCCCATACAGAAAACTGTTGAGCACCACCCCCAACATGTCGCCATGCGCCAATTAAAGCAGGCAAACAGCTCACCGCTCTGATTGCTTGCCCCCCACCATAGTTTCTCTCCAATGCCACCCCTAAACGAATAGCAGCTGGGGGGGTTGTGGCATATTCTCTGGCAAATTGACGTATATCATCTGCAGGAATACCCGTAATTTCTTCGGCCCATTCTGGCGTTCTAGTTTTTACTCGTTCGGCTAATTCATCATAGCCCACAGTATAGTTATCAACATAATCCTGATCGACCAAACCTTCTTCAATAATCATATGAATCATTGCCATGGCTAGTGCACCATCCGTGCCGGGTTTAGGGGCAATATGCCAATCTGCTGCCTTAGCGGTTTTTGAAGCAAACGAATCAATAACGATAACTTTTGCACCATTTTTCTGCGCTTGTTTAACCGTATGCCAATGATGAATATTGGTACTGACAGAATTGCAGGCCCAGATAACAATGTATTTAGAATGAATAAAGCTTTCAGGATCAAGACCTGCTGTAGGGCCAACCGTTAATAACCAAGCAGTACAAGAGCCTTCGCCACAAAAGGTACGTTCAGTGACCGTCGCCCCCATCCTGTTAAAAAAAGCATCGCCGCCATTTAAGCCATGAACTAAACCTTGATTGCCTAAATAGCTGTTGGGCATAATCGCATGTGGCCCATGCTCTTCAATAATGGCTTTCCATTTAGTGGTAATTTCATCCAATGCCTCATCCCAACTAATTCGTTCAAACTGCTTACTGCCTTTGGGGCCAGTACGGCGTAATGGGTATAACAATCGATCAGGATGATAATGCCGTTTCTCGTAGTCCTTTAATTTGACACATAATCCGCCTTGGGTCATTGGATGTTCAGGATTACCTTTAACGCCAAGCAATTTTCCATCAGCTACTTCATACACCATTGAGCAGGTATCAGGACAATCATGAGGGCAACCGCCGTGAGCCGTTTTTTTTACTTGAGCAGACATAGTATTTTCCTTTTTTATTAATGATTGTTTTTGTTAAAATGTATTCGATATTGTGAAGGTGTAATGCCCAAGGTTCAAATAAATACACGCCTCATGCGCTCTTCTCTTTTGAATCCACTTATTCTAGCAATGGCATCAACAGCTTGCGTACCTGCCTCAAAAAGCTCCCTTGCTCTTCCAAGCCGTATAAGCTCAACATATTTTCCTAGTGTCAACCCTATTTTTTCTGTAAAAATACGAGAAAAATTTCTTGGACTCATCATAGCCTGTTCTGCTAAATCCTCAATAAGTAACGGGCTTTCAATATTTTCCAGTATCCAGTCATGTAATTGACTAAACGCCTCCCCCGCTTTACTGCGTAATTCCATCGATGCACTAAATTGAGACTGACCACCCAATCTACGCATATAAGTAGGTGTCAGAAATTATCTTAACAATTGTTGAAACCTGAATTCATCAGGCTTTTAAAAGATCTAACTCAGGATACAAGTTGTAACCTGCCTTGCTCTTAAGCCCTCGCCCCAGGCGGGGAGAGGGTTTGGGTGAGGGGAATAAGAATAAAGCTCTCTATTCCTTATTCTTTAAATTTCTTTAAACATAAAAGAAATGTTGAAGAAGAGAATTATTTAACTCCCCTCACCCAACCCTCTCCCCGCCAGGGGCGAGGGCTTAAGAGCTAAAATGTTAGAATATTTATGGTCACCTACTTACAACACCAGCATCCTGGCAATTTCCAAAGCCATGCTTGAACTGTAACCTTCTTCGACTAATGCAAGCGCAAGATCTATCCCTATTTTAAATCACCTAAAACTAGATATATTTTTCAATCCGAATTAGGAAGGTTTAACGTCATTTTATCCGCAATACTAAGCGACATACTTTCGTTCTGGTTTCTCAATCCTGAAATCACACCGACTCGATCTTCCACGCTACGGTTTTGACTAAGCTTGGACTTTCCCTTGATACTGCTAATATCAATTTCAAACCCAACAATCATTTCCACCATGGCATTAAACTTAGGTGCTGATACTTTATCCAATTTCCATGGCTGCTCAAACTGTCTTTCATGCTTTTCAGTTAATTGTTCCAAAATGACCAATAGCCTATCTTTTGATACCTTTTTAGCCCGCCCTTTAATTTGAACAGACTCAAAGTTCCAGGTTGGTACCATTTCCTGACTCACATACCAACTTGGTGAAATATACGCATTAGCCCCATTGAAGATAACCGCTAAATCTTCTGCTTTCTCCAATAAAGACAATTGAGGATTACTAACAGCTAGATGCCCATATAATTTATTCTGTTCTTTATCGATAACAAGAGGTACCGCATTAACAAATATCTCCCCTTTGTACGTTGTGATTAAATTACCAAAACTCCATTGTTCTATAAATTCAAACAATTCGGTTTTATTGTCTACTTCGAATGCTTTAGGAATGTACATTTTTAATCACCAGCATTTCAGTGGCTCCTTTTTGAAATTGATAATTGACTGTTTGTAATGAAACCTTAAATTCACTTGCTTTAAGTGAATTTATCACAGGCTCAAGATGTTTAGATTTGATGCCATCTAGCCCAAGCAAAGGATAAACTCTAACTTCTTTTGCCACACGACAAAGTTCTTTAATAGATAAAATATGTTGAGATTGGTCAAGCTTGTCACTATAAAGAAATAAATAATGCGAACATAAGGCTAAGTCAAATTCAGCCTGTTTAAAAGGTAATTTGGGGAGAGAAGCCTCCCTATATCGCCCAGAGTTCTTACCTTGCTCAAAATCAGTCAGAAAGTTTTCCATCGCCTGCATCCGAATACAACCCAATTCTTCAACATTGCTTATCGTCTTCCAAATAAAATCATCTGTGTTTTGGGATACTTGAGAAATAACCTCTGGATAAACTTGTTCAATTCTTGAACGTATTTGTTGAGTATCGAACTGGTAAATGGGGTCAACCGATACAACATTCCCACCTGCTTTCGTTAATTCAGCATTAAAACACGCGGGTCCATCACCACACCCCAAAATGTTTCTATTCAAATCAGCTGTATTTAAACAGAACATTTCTTGATACTCGTTAAATGAACGTCCCCAAGGCACTATATGACTTAATTCCATAGTCGCATACTCTGAAAGTTAGCTAACATAGGTAAAAAACTCCCAGCTACTCTGTTTTGCCCCTAAGGATTTATAGACCCCTTGTGCAACAGTATTTTCAGGTGCAGTGACCCATTGAAGCCGTATGGCTCCTTTTGATTTTCCAAAGGCCTCACAATACTTAATAAGTGCAGAACCAACACCCTGTCCTCGCGCATCTTCAATCGTATATAAATCATTTAACACGGCAACTTTTGCAGTTATAGTTGATGAAAAACTAAAATACACTGTGGCGAAACCAAGTAGCTTGCCTTCTTTTCTATAGGCAAATAAACAGCCTTTATCTGACTCTTCACCAAATTGAGAAAAAAAACGTTTGTTGTTCTGATCATCAATTTCTGTCACCTTATAAAAGGTTTGATATTGTCTGATCAAAGGGAGTACTTCATCAAGGTTTTGTGCTGTTACTGATTCAATCATCTTATGTTACTTATAAGTTTTGATTATTTGAATATCAGGAAAATTCTCTGATACCTGTAGATAGTCTTTTCCATTATCAAGCACCTGCATGACTTCATTCAATGGTTTCGCCCAAATTTCTGGCAAATCCACTTCACCATCAATTAAAATAGGAAAGGCTAATTGTTCAAGAGGGGGTACAAAATCGGCTTTTACACCGAGTTTATTACCTCTCACATCAATGCGATACCAGCCATATTTTTCTAGATAAACTGCATTTAAGCCATGCAAACAAAAAGGCGGTTTATCATCACTAATAGTTAAACGTTGATAACATAAACCAGCAGGAATTTGGTTAGCTCTTAACAGTGCTGCTAATAAATGACTTTTAGCATAACAATAACCCGTCCCATATTTGAGTACATCTGAAGCCATACAGGTGACTGGATTTAATTGATAATCCCAACTGTGTTTTATTTCATCCCGAACGAAGGTAAAACATGCTTTAGCAATTTGTTCTTTATCTTTGCTGTTACCCGCAAGTAATTTAGCTTTGTTAAGAACTTCTGGCTGCTGCCAATCTATATATTGACTTGATTCTAAATATTGTTGCATTGGGGATTAATCCATCAAAATTCATGACCTAACCCATAGCATCACGTTAATAGACACAACGAACTTATTTACATGGCTCTATACAAACCACAGGTCTATAAAAAATCAGTAAATCACTGAATTATTCTTATCGGTAAGAAGCAGTGTGTTATTAAGTTAAGCTTTTGTAGCCTTGATGAAACAAAGTGGAATCAAGGTTTATCTAAGCTTTCCCTTGATTTCGTTTCACTGCATCAAGGCTACATGATTATTTAAATACCTTTTCTAAAAATACCTGCATCCGTTGCCAAGAGTCTTTATCTGCTTCTGCGTTATAAACCAGAGGCATATTAAAACGCTTACCAAAATCATCTGCTGCCGGGTTTGTAAAACTATGCTTTACGCCTGGGTAATTAACAAACTCTAAATCAGCACCCGCACTTTTCATTTCCGCTTTAAGCCCATCAATTTGTTCAGCGGTCACAAAAGGATCATCAGCACCATTAAAAACTAAAATATCGGCATTAACTTGCCCTGCTTGTGCCACTGTTTTTGTGGCTAAAGAACCATGAAAACTAACGACCCCCAACAAGTCAGCCCCCTGTCTAGCCATATGTAAAACAGTTCCACCGCCAAAGCAATAGCCAATTGCTGCTATTTTATTAGATTCAACAGTGGGATGATTTTGTAGCAGCTGTTTTGCTGCATTAAAACGGGCTTCTGCAACATTTATATCTGCCAAAGTAGCCTGCATAAATTTTTGTGCATCATCAGGATGTTCAGCGAGTTTACCAGTACCATACATATCTAATGCAAACGCGGTATATCCCATCGCAGCCAACATATCAGTACGTTTTCTGGCATAAGCATTATGCCCCCACCATTCATGCACTACTAAAACACCGGGGCGTTTGCCAATAATTGAATCATCGTAACTCAAATACCCTGTAAATGATTGCCCTGCTATTTGATAATTCACAACCTCAGAACGGATTTCTGCATGGGCTACATTAGTTAAATAAACAGCCAGACAAGACACCAATAAAATAAATTTATTCATTATTATTACTTCCAGTTTAATTAAAAATTATCATAATTCTATACAAACTACAGGTTGGGATGAAATAAAACCAAAATGATCTAAATATTGTACAGCAAGAAAGTGAGGCTTTAGCCTCGCACGATCCAAGCGAGGCTAAAGCCTCACTTCCAAAAGATAGCCTGCGGTTAGTTAAATTATTACAGTCTCTAAGTCTAGAAAGCTGCCCGAGAATGAAAACCTACTTAGGAAAATCCATTTTTGACTAGTTGCCCCGATCATTTTTGTTAAATAGCCAGTAAATTAAGTTAACTAAAATATAAAATGGCTCTCATCAAACCACAGCTTAAAAAGTTTTTCGATAATAGTAGGAGTCTATTAGCCGTGACGGCTCTTGACCTTGTTCCAATCACTTATTATCAATAGCTGTTTCAAAACGGTTAAAAAAATCCTGTTTCACTATGTTCCAACGTGTCCAGCCGTTTAAATTAACATCAAATTCTATTCCTGCCCGTCCAGTTGCTAACCATTCTTCAACACCCTTTTTAGACCACTGTTGTTCTGGTGATAACGGCTGTTTAGTTGACTGTCCATTAATCTCAACACCGTAAACTGAAATATGCATAGTCAGTTCCAACGTCGCTTTATCCCATTCAGATAAGTCTGCTGTTGCTGTTTCCCATGCGGCGTGTACTCTTGCTGGCGCATTAACAGGAGGAAAAGACATTGTTCTGGCAGCACCTACTTCAACAATTCCATCATTATTTAAATCCACCATTCCCGTTCTATCAGGTTGATCCAATAAATTGATTGCAGCTTCTTGAGACAGTGAGTTCACTTTAATCGATGCAGCTAGACTGGTTGCTTTTTGTAATAACGCCAACTCATCTTGCGACATTTCTGCTAACACTTGTTTAGCTGACACATCCTCTTGTTGCTGAGACTTCGCTTTGTCTAATAAAGCAGAAAAGTCATTGACTTGTTGTTCAGATAAACCGCGCATTTGTAATAAATTAACTGATTTAGTGCTCATGTTTACTGAAGTTATCATTGCCGCTTTCCTTAGTTTGTTTATCAATATACTTTAGCAAGCAACATTAACGCCAGTGGACAGGTAACCATATCTGACTTGATCTACCTTTGCTTATCTACATTAAAAATCGTGAAATACTTTAAAAGTGGCAATTCCTTTCCTCTATTATCAACTCAATTAATACGCATGTATAAAGACTGAACTAAGTTAAGCTTTTGTAGCCTTGATGAAACAAAGTGGAATCAAGGTTTATCTTTGCCTCCTCCTTGATTTCGCTTCCCTGCATCAAGGCTACAAATGCACTACACTCTTAATTATTAATTAACCTCAATTGATTAACAATTTTTTCAGCTGGTGCACGGACTTCAGGTGCAATACCATTTAAATAACGCTCGTTACCACTGACAATAACCATTAAAGCCTCACGTAAAGGCCGCCAGCGTTCACCTGCTGTTGTTTCATCGACAGCTCGTTACACACCATCTTCCTTAAAGGCATAGGCATCTACACAAGTTTTATGTAAAAACAGCCAAGAGCTTGAGCTTTTAAGCCCTCACCCAAGCAGGGGTGAGGGGAGTCAAGTAATTCTCTTCTTCAACTTATTTCTTTTATCCTTTTAAATATAAAAGAATAAGGAATAGAGAGCTTTATTTTTTATTCCCCCTCATCCCAGCCTTCTCCCTACCTAGGGAGAAGGAGCAAGAGCTAAAGCCCTATTTTTATAGAGCGAGTAGTTATAGAAATACTTGTGTAGATACCTTTGCCTTAAGGGAAAAGGTTCATAACCTTATGAATCAAAACAAATAAGGGAATTCAGCATCAAAGTTATTAACTTTAGCCACTGCATTAAATTCAGGAGCTGACCAAGGTTTTTTATCTTGATTATAAATAGAGGTGGCAAGCCATTGTGCTTGATGGCGAATAGGTTTTATAAAGGCATATAATTTTCCATTAGGTAATTCAGCCACATCACCTAAAGCATAAATATTTTCATCATCTGTTTGTAGCATTTGATTAGTTTTAATTCCTCTACTCGTTTCTAGTCCCGCATTAACAGCTAATTCTATTCGTGGTTTAAATCCACAAGAAAGAATAACTCCATCAAATTCACTCTGCTTATCATCCGTTTTAACTAAAACTTTATTCTCTGCTTTTTCAACACCATTAATAACCTGATTTAACCGAACGTCAATACCAGACAATTGTAAAACCGTTAATAAATTTACTGAATCTGATTCGACCAATTGCCTTTCCATTAACCTATCCATAACATGAAAAATACTCACCTGATCACCAGCATCGCAAAGATCGGAAGCGACTTCACATCCAATTAATCCTCCACCAATAATAGCCCAGTTTGGTTGAACTTTCCTGTCTACAAAAGGTTGACGAAATTTTCGTAATACTTTTAAGTCATCTAGGCTATTAAAAAGAAAATAGTTATCTTGATAAGGTAAATATGGCGGTGGTACAAAAGCGTCAGAGCCTGTTGCAAGAACAAGAATGTCATATTCCAATGTTTCAATTTCATCAATTCCCTTTACACTGACATATTGTTTATCACGATTAATGTTAGTGACTTCTACCCCAGCAATAACACAGATATTATTTTCTAATAATTCATTAAATGATTTGATAATAATATCTTCTTCAATATCATCCTGACTAAAGCCTTTAGAAAGAAGAGGCCTAGAATAATATCCCTGATTTTCTTTAGTCAGTAGAGTGATTTTTGCATCAGCAGATAATTGACGAAGTTTTTCTGCAAATGTAATACCCGCAATACCAGAACCTATAATAATTACTTTCATTTTATTTCCTTGAAACAATGAATTGCAGTCTCTATTATTTTTTAATTACCCAATCAAAATAACCTTTTCAATTAATCAAACTATTTATCATATTTTATATATTTAAACCTAGGGTCATCAGGAGTTCCTACTAATGCACCACCTTCACCACCTGGTTTCCACATAACCACTTCTTCAATTTTAAGAGCCAACTCAAAATCTTTATTGGTAATACCTTTTGCCGCATGGTTCATTAATTTTACAATCACAAAAGCATAAGAAACGGTCAAGTCAGGATGATGAAAAGCTACTTCAGCAAGATGCCCAACAGTATTAACAACCATCAATGTACCCTTCCAGCTATTGGTTTTATACTTGCGTCGAATCCAGCCCTTTTCCAAGTACCAATGAGGGAGTTCCTCTTTCAGGCGTTGCTCTACCTCTTCATCATTATAAGTATCTTCATGTGTTCTTTCTCTCCAACTCATAGCAATTCCCCTTAAAACAAATATACAAACATTCGACTCAATACAATAACAAAAATTCAATATAACGAATGAACGATTTACAGTTTAAGTAATCAAAATATTACCACTATTAAACGAGTGGTAATTTAACAATGAGGGGAAAATCATGAATACTACATTAAAACTATCAACCATCCTGTTAGGCTCAGTACTGCTTATTTTCAATAGTACGCTTTATGCAGGAGATCATCATGGTGCTCACGCATTACAACATGCAACTTTGGCAACAAGTCATGGTGAACAGGGGCATAACAAATTTGTACAGGTACATGCAAAAGAAGCATTAAAGCATGCAAAAATGGCCGCACAAGTTCACTATGATCAACATATGCATATGATGAAAGCTATCAAGCTGCTGGATTCATCCGTGAAAAATGCAGACAAAGGAAAAACTGATCTTGCCACTAAAAATGCAAACGAGGCATTGGCTCATATCCATAAATCTTTAGAATAAAAAATACTGACAGAAAAGGACTTCTGTCTAATTAATCTGAAACTAAACTAATCATGGAAATCCAAAAAAGCCTGATCAATATAGACAGATGCATAAATTCCACCTTTCCCGGCTATTTTCCCAGTACTGAATAAATACCAGCCCCCAGTCCCATAAAATCAATTAATCACGAGTTAAAGATAGAAAAAACTGTAGCCTTGATGCAGTGAAACGAAATCAAGGAGGCGTCTCAGATAAACCTTGATTCCACTTTGTTTCATCAAGGCTACAAAAGCTTAACTTGATGACATTGCTTCTTACCGACCTGAATATCAGTTTATTTTATTAAAGTGATAAGCTGTGGTAAGTTCATAGTCATGAAATCAGATACTAAAAATGACAAGTTAAACCAGGTTTTACAATACCATCAACAGACTAAACATTCATTTCACCGTTCTGCTGATGCACCTGGTTATATGGACTGGGAAAATCAACCCGACCCCTTTCGACGTTATCAAGGGGCACATTGTGTATCATTAGCACAAGACACTCATATTGATTCACCGCCTTATGAGTCACTTTATTATCCAGATAGTAATGTTACCCAAGCATTTAACTATCAAAATATCTCCTGCTTATTTCGACACAGTATGGCTTTGTCTGCCTGGAAACAAGCCGGAGAATCTCGTTGGGCATTACGGGTTAATCCTTCCAGTGGTAACCTACACCCCACTGAAGCTTATCTTATATCACCAGCCATTAACGATTTATCATCAGCCCCGATGGTTGCTCATTATGCCCCGCAAGCGCATGGTTTAGAACAGCGTTGTATTTTGTCTGAGCAACTATGGCAATTACTGACAGCAGATTTTAATCAGCCTGTAATATTCATCGCTTTGAGTAGTATTTACTGGAGAGAATCCTGGAAGTATGGATCAAGAGCATATCGATACTGTCACCTTGATATTGGGCATGCGCTGGCGGCAATTAGTGGTTCTGCTGCTTTATTGGGCTGGCATTGCCAGCTACTTGAAAATAGTTCGACCGACCAAATACGCAGCCTTTTAGGTTTACCGGACAATCATAATAATGAAAGCGAACAAGCTGATTGCCTGATTGCAATTACTCAAACCAAAAACAAAAAACCTGTTCTATCTTTACCTGATCAAGCCATACAGCAAATTACGCTAGCAAACTGGTGTGGCAAAGCTAATGTTTTAAGCGCAACTTCAATAAACTGGGATGCAATCAATAGTGTAGCTGCCGCCTGTGAAAAACCCATAACGACTCAAACAGCCCTAAACAACAATCTTAAACAAGAAAAATCTCAGCAATATCTTAGTTCAAGTCTTAATGCATTTGATGCCATTCAGCAACGCCGCAGTGCAGTTGCTATGGATAAGAAAACCACGATAACAGCTAAACAGTTTTACCAGCTGATATCCAAACTAATGCCCGACCAGGTTGAATCACCTTATAATTTATTGATTTCTGCAAACAGAGTACAGTTGATATTTTTTGTACATCGAGTAGTAGGTATTAAACCAGGTGTTTATTGTCTAATCCGTGATTCAAAAGCATTACCTGAATTAAAGTCATTAATGAAGCCAGAGTTTATCTGGACTCGCTGTTCTGAAGCATTAGCCTTCTTTTGCCTGCTTGAAGGCGATGCTAAATTACTTTCACAACAATTATCCTGCCAACAAGCTATTGCTTCCGATGGCTGTTTTTCACTAGCCATGTTATCTCGCTTTAAACCAGCACTGCAAAAATCAGGTGCTTGGTTATATCCCCAACTGTATTGGGAATGTGGCATCATTGGTCAAGTACTATATTTGCAAGCAGAAGCATTACATATTCAAGGCACGGGGATAGGTTGCTTCTTTGATGATCCTGTTCATGAATTTCTTGGCTTGAAAAATATGGACTTTCAAACGCTGTATCATTTCACCATCGGAGGAGCTGTTTTTGATGATAGAATTTTAACACTGCCTGCATATGGCAAGCGGGCTTCGAGCACTAAACATCCATGAGAAAATCAGTATGAAACAATTATATAGAAAAGATAACTACTCGCCCCCATTATGTAAAAAGGGGACGCTACCCTTTAATATTTAAAGTCATCTCAGGTTTTAATATTTCTAAAATATCATAAGTATCATCCGTTCCAAGAAAGACTACTAATTATTTGTTTCCCAGCGTAACAATAATCTTGTCTATTTTTCTTGATAAGGTCTGCACACCACGTAGAGTTACTTTTTGATGATTGCCTTTCATCTCAATATCAAACCTTGCAATCCTTTTCTTTGTCTTCACATTGATTAAATTAGCTATTAGGTATGAATACAAAAAACTGGGCTTGCTATGCTGACCAACAATAACCCAGTCAGCACTCACCTCTTTAGCAAGTTGGGCTGCAACATCATGAAACTTGAATAAATAACCTATTCCTGCATTTTCTGCCCTTTGTCGCTCAGAACTAATTTTAATGATCTTATAATCGCCTCTTTGCTTTATTGCCTGTTCTAACAAGGGTTTAATTGAAGCGGTTCTTTCATGCTCTTGCTTAGTGTTAGGTAAAGAAGTGATATCATTCAACTCAAAAGATAAAATAGCGATCTTATCCCCAGCATTTATAGTTCCAGAAAAAATGAACATACATATCAATACCTGATTACGTATCAGCTTCAGCCAGTCCTTAATCATACTGTAGGTGCTTTAAGCCCTCGCCCCAAGCGGGGGAGAGGGTTGGGTGAGGGGAATAAGAATAAGGTTCTCTATTCCTTGTTCTTTTAATCTCTTAAAAAAACAAAAAAAAATATTTGAAGAAGATAATTGTTTAACTTCCCCTCACCCAAACCCTCTCCCCACCTGGGGCGAGGGCTTAAGAGCAAAATCCTCACACTCGCCAGGTTTAGCTGAAACTCATGGGTAATCAGGTATCAATATACCCTGTTTAAGAGTGTTCATTGCTTTCAAATAAATCAATAAAGTCCTGAAAACTCAGTGTACCAATAATATTTTGTTGATCATCAAGTACTTCGTATAAAACTCCAACCTCCCCTCTAATACTAAACAACACAACTGCGCCTTCATCACCTCCACACTCTCTATGAGGCTCATTATCCGCAGGGCTTGTGGTGTAACTGCCTACGGGACGAATTTCTTTTATTTCACCATTCGCTTTATATAGGTGATGTTCACCTTGAATAACCAGAGTTTTATTAAGCGCTTTATGCCTGTGAAGAAGGATTTGTTTATGCGCTTCAAATTTAAAGATCACATCCACTATTTTGTTATCACTATCAATATCTAGTACAGAATATTGAATATGCTCAAAATCACCCAATTTGTACCAATGAATATTGCTGTCATCAAATAAATACGTTGCCATAGAAACCACCTCTGTTTAAGTTCTAATGTTAGCTATAGCTTAATAATTACTGTTAATTTGGTATGCTGATATATGCCCATAAGATACGGGCAATTTGCCCGCAGTTCTCAGATTCACTTTTAAAACCATGCTTCAACACATAGAATGGATGCATCACTTTATATAACTAGCCTAATAGGCTTTATTATGAATTTGAAACACCACTTGCTCATCAATATTACCGTTGTAGCAATTTTCTGCCTTCTGACGACTACAATTTATGTGCTTTACCGTGCCGACCAGAAATCAAAGCAACAATCACAAATTATGCTGAAATCAATCAGTAAGCAATTAAATATTCAGTTGCTTCATATTGATAATGGATTAACTCGACTTGATCAATTCCCTGACTTTTCTTTATGGAAAGAAACGCATTCTAGTTCTGGCTTTTGTATTCAGTATCTTTCAGAAAATAAAGAGCTTACTCGCAATATTTGTCGTGGAAGTGAATGGTCAGATGAACAATGGCCAAAATCATTTGAAACAGTTTATCGCTTAATATTTACACCTGGGCTTGAGCTGTTTAGAGAGATTAGTTATAAAAAACAGTTATATGGTTCTATTGGTATTATTCCTAGTATTGAGATGGAATTACAGCAAGCTTGGGACAGTGTACGCGCATTATTAGAACTCTCTTTTCTCACTATTTTCACTGTTTGTTTATTGGTTTATTTATCCATAAATCGAGCCTTACGCCCTGCTCAAACCATTGTTTCTGAGTTAGAAAAAATGCAAGAAGGTGATTTAACGGTGCGTATACCAAATTTTGAACTGCTGGAATGGCAATCAACCAGTACTGCCATTAATAAACTCGCCATAAATCAGCAACAATTATTATCTGAACGAAAAAGATTAAGTTTAAAGCTTATCAATCTTCAAGACGAAGAACGCCGTTATCTAGCAAGAGAGCTTCATGATGAATTGGGGCAATGCCTAGCTGCAATCAATGCCTTAACTGAGTCTATTTCACAAACAGCTAAACAGGGATGTCCTGAAATCATTGAAGATGCAAACAGCTTATCTCGAATTAATGGGCATATTATGCAAACAGTACGTCATTTGCTAGTAAAATTGCGCCCGACTGAAATAGATGAGTTAGGCCTAGAACTCAGTCTAAAAGCATTAGTGAATGAATGGAACTCGCATTCTAATCATATCCATTATCAAATACATATTGAAGGTGATTGCCAACAATTAACTGCCCCCCTCCCTATTACACTTTTTCGTATTATTCAGGAGTCCTTAACCAATATTTCCAAACATTCCAGTGCGACATTCGCGACCGTTGCACTGGATATAAATGATGAATTAATTAGGCTGACGATTAACGATGATGGCGATGTTAATCTCGCATCATTTGTTGAAAACTCTGGATTTGGTTTACTGGGTATTCGTGAGCGAGTTGCTTCATTAGAGGGGCAACTACAATTTAACAAAAACAATGCTGGCGGGCTGAGTATAACAGTCACTTTACCTGTTAATTTTGCAGACGGTATAACATGATAGATGAGCAATGCATTACAGTTATGCTTGTTGATGATCATGCCATGATACGTGAAGGCTATCGCTCATTATTAAAAAAACAGCCCAAACTTAAAGTGATCGCAGAAGCCGCTGATGGTGCCGAAGCCTATCTTCACTTTAAAGAGTATCAGCCTAATTTAGTCATTATGGATTTATCTTTACCAAAACAAGGCGGACTAGAAACAATTACACGCATTAAACAACGAGACCCAACCGCTAAAATCTTGGTATTTAGCATGCATTTAACGCCATTATTTGCATTGCAGGCCATTAAGGCGGGCGCATTAGGATATGTGACTAAAAGCAGCTCACCCACGATATTAATCGAAGCTATTTATACCGTCTATGCCGGCCAGCATATTCTAAGCCCTGATATGGCTCAAGCACTTGCCTTGGAAAAAACAGGGCATGAGTACATTGCGTTAAAATCATTATCAACACGTGAATTTGAAATTTTTCGTATGTTGGCTGAATCACGCTCTAAGCAAGACATATCGCTAACACTAAACATAAGTCCAAAAACAGTTTCAAACTGTCACTACTTAATCAAAAATAAGTTAAATGTATCCAGTGATATTGAGTTGATTTATTTAGCTATTAGAATGAATGTCATTGATCTTTTTTAATCATCAAGAAAAGGTTAATTTTTGTTCTTCTTGAAATTCATTGGTGCTAAAAACCAAGCTGGCTGTCCCCCTTGATCTTTCATCGTTCCCACGCCAGAGCGTGGGAACTATTAAATAATAGGCTAGGATACTTTTGTAAATTTATCTAAAATATCATTCTGTTATAGATAAGCCGAAAAAAACAAACTACAATTGAGTCTGACTCTTTTGGTTAGCAGTCGTCAACGATCACGACTGAGTACACCAAAAGAAATTACCGCGACTGCACATAAATTAGCACGAACTTTTTATAGTATTCTGAAGAATGGAATAGAATATGTTGATAAAGGGCAGGATTATTATGAGAAGCAATATCAAAAGAAAGTTATTAATCATTTAAAAAAGAGCTACTGATATGGGATTTTAACTGATTGCTAAAGACATTTAAATATCAAAGACTTAAAAATTTTTCAAGAGAACTTAAGCATGGATAGCTCAGTTAATTTATCTAACAACGATCATTCATCTACTAGGATGAGGTAATTCGGCCATGTCATTTATAAAGTCCATGCTTGAGGATGCGGATACTAAACAAGGGCGTTACTTTGCTTTCTTTATTCAATGGGTAATTATCTTATCCCTCTTCACCTTTTCTGTTGAAACAATCCCTGACTTAAATGAGTCACTCCAATATCTACTACAAACTACTGAAATCATTTTTGTTGGGATCTTTACACTAGAATACCTTGCTAGAATTATTGTGGCTGATAACAAACCTTCTTATATTTTTAGTTTCTTTGGTGTTATCGATTGTTTGGCTATTCTGCCCTTTTACTTATCAACAGGGGTGGACTTACGTTCAATAAGAATATTACGTTTACTACGCTTATTCAGAATATTTAAGTTACTTCGCTATAGTCAAGCGATTAACCGTTTTCATAAAGCGATGCTTATTGCTAAAGAAGAAATGATTTTATTTAGCTGCGTTGTACTTATGCTGCTATACCTTTCTGCCGTAGGTATTTATTATTTTGAGAACACTGCCCAGCCTGAAAATTTTAAATCTATTTTTCATTGCCTTTGGTGGTCAGTCGCTACTTTAACAACGGTTGGTTATGGTGAAGTTTACCCCATTACTATTGGTGGTAAAGTCTTCACCTTTTTTGTATTGATGTTGGGTCTAGGTATTGTTGCGGTGCCAACGGGTTTAGTTTCTTCAGCTTTATCTAAAGTACGAGCTGAAGAAGAGAATTAAGTGTGTATGTTTATTAATAACGTAAAAAGGAACGAAAATGGATTTAATTGATAAAGTAAAAGAAATTGCGTTAAGAATACCTGCGCAAATTGATCATATTGAAACAGAGGAAGCAACTAAGAATGCTTTCATCATGCCTATGATTAGTGCGCTTGGGTATGATGTATTTAATCCTATGGAAGTGATCCCAGAATTTACTGCAGATATTGGAATCAAAAAAGGAGAAAAAGTAGATTACGCTATAAAAAAAGATAATCAGATTATTATCTTAATTGAGTGTAAATGGAGTGGATCTGACTTACATAAAACACATGCATCACAACTACACCGGTATTTTTCAGCTACCGATACACGGTTTGCTATTTTAACTAATGGCCTAGATTATGAGTTTTACTCTGATATAGATGAACCTAATAAAATGGACTCAAAACCATTTTTTAAATTTAATATTCTTGAATTTGATGATCATAAAATAGATGAATTAAAAAAGTTCACTAAGTTAGCCTTTTCATTGGATGATATTTTAACAACAGCCAGCACTCTAAAATATACCAATGCAATTAAAGCCGTATTAAAAGAAGAAATTAGCAGCCCTTCTGAAGCATTTGTTCGATTCTTTACCTCACAAATTTATGATGGCCGTGTAACTCAACCGGTTATTGAGCAGTTCACTAGTATCGTTAAAGGAGCAACTACGCAGTTTGTTAATGAAAAAATTAACGAAAGATTAAAATCTGCTCTATCGGTTAACCAAACTAAATTACCCTATCCCCCTGTAGATACACCAGAAGAAGTTATAGAAGAAAATAAAGGAAAACCAGGGATAGAAACTACTCAAGATGAAATTGATGGATTCAATATAGTCCGCGCTATCTTAAGTGAAACGGTTGATATTAAACGGATCACAATGAGAGACACTAAAAGCTACTGCGGTATCTTGTTGGACGATAATAACCGTAAGCCAGTTTGTAGACTTCATTTTAATTATTCTCAGAAATATTTAGGCGTTATCTCAGGTAAAAATGAAGAAAGAATTGAGATTGATGCTGTTGAGGATATTTTTAAATATTCAGACAGAATCAAAGCGATTATTTCCGAATATCAAAAGTAAAGTAATGTGTTCACCATAAAGTATATTTCAAGAGGTCAAGCCAGCTTGATCTTTGATTAATGAACATAGTGATTCAACTTAAAAACAAGCAGAAAAAGTACTAAGGCAACACTTATATAATAAGTCAAAGATTCCCCGCTATATA
>Ga0209707_1000056_pt1 | contig 74505 bp, 70 predicted proteins | sample EN4Hudsemesocosm_FD_184630 | JGI IMG/M metagenome (GOLD analysis project Ga0209707, IMG submission 184630) | Methane-oxidizing microbial communities from mesocosms in the Hudson Canyon - EN4B Hudson Canyon (SPAdes) (version 2) | ecosystem: Environmental > Aquatic > Marine > Cold seeps | place... | reverse complement strand
AGTAGTAATGTGAGAGCAAATATAAAAATAAACGCCCACACTTTATTTACTGCCGATAAAACTCAGTAAGCGCCTCAAAATAACCGGGTATCATAATAAGCGCATGGGGTAATGAATAATAGTTGACCTTAACACGTAAATTATCGACACTTTGATTTTCAAGCGCGCTTTCAACTTCTTTAAACGATCCTCGCATAATGCCCCCTTCTAAGCCAAGGTTTAAGTAGATGAACTTATCTTCATCTATATGCCGATTTAATCCTTCTTTAAAAGATGCTACCGAAGAATTTGAGTCTTGAAATGAAGGGCTAAAGCTAAAGTAACCGTTGAAACTACCTTGATGCTTTGTAAAACTGTACGCTGTGAACAATCCGCCATAAGAGTGCCCTGCAATTATTCTCCGATCTGACGTTCTAAAGCCTCTAGTGATACTGGGGATAAGTTCATTATCAAGAAACTGGTGAAAACGATTTGCGTCTCCAGATGAATCACGTCCGTTTACATCAACAGCCCCCTTTAGTCTAAAGTCTCGCTGTCGCATTCCCTGGCCATTAATAGCAACAACAATAATTTTTGGAATAAGCTCTAAATCTGTTAAAATTCTTGCTGTCATCGCCGCTAAAAAATTATGTTGGGGATTTTCGCCGTCCAGTGTATATAAAACATCGTAATATTGTTCACTACCCAAATACCCTGAAGGCAGAAATACAGTAACCATACGCTGCTCCTTTAAAACCTTGGAATAGAGTGAAATAGTTTCTGAATGGCCTACAACTTCAGAGTAAAGGTATTTTCCCCAACACATAAAAAGTATCGCAATTATAGAAGAAGTGCCAACAAGCCATTTTATACTTGGCAATTTTGACGCCCAATTTGAATTTTCTCTGACATCAATATTCATGATTGTTCTTTTGTTAGAACGTCGTTTAACCATATACAAAACACTTGCCAAAATACTGGCAGCAACATGCTTGAAAAATGAGGTTAAATCATACCAAAGAGGCATGCCGCACACACCAACACAACTTAAGCCCCCCAATTCTATATAATAAAAGATAAGCCCAGTAATACCGATAGGAAGGGCAGCAAGCATTGGATGACATTTTGTGTATTTTATCGTTAAAGAACTACCGATAAAATACATTGAAAAAGTTAATAGAATTTCAGAAAGATAATAAATATTGCCAACGTTATACGGTGCTACATCAATAAAAACACCTAATAAATAGAATGTATTTAACCAATAGAGTCCTGTAGTTATGAGGCATAGACTTAGAATTATCACTAAATTTTTTAAAATATTCAATTTAACCCATTCGAATTGGCGCTACTTATTAATAATTATGGTGTCGATAATACAATTAGAAAGCATTATTGGTAAACACAAAGCTGCACCAGTTTTTATATTGTCTTAAACTGATCTTACACGGAAGGTGTTATTTAGCTATATGATGCTATATTTTTATGTAATAGAAACTTAAACATGTTTTATTAAAAGAGGCAGGCTATGTATCAGAAAACATACCTCTTAACTAGAAAGTGTCAATACGCTTTAAGTATTTTCATCTTTGCCATTATATCTTTTTGCCATCCCCCATTAAAAGCAGAAGACAAAACATTATATATTGTTACTCCTGTTTGGAAAGATTGGACAAATTCAAATGGAAGTGGATATTATTTTGACCTCGTTAATCTTATCTATAAACCTTTAGGGTATAAAATAGTTTTCGATATCGCACCCTTCTCACGAGCTAAAAAAATGGTTGAATTAAAAGAAGCTGATGCTGCATTCAGTTTATATGCGAGTAGCTCAAATAAAGAATACATCACACCAAAGCATTCATTGACGTCAGGCGATGTTGTAATCATGTTTAGCAAAACTTTAGAATGGGAAGGAATAACATCACTAAATCAAAAAGACATCCTTTATCCACAAGGCTACAATTTCATACCTGAAATTCCAGTTGATTTTAACCACATAGAAGTTTCTGACAGTAAAACTGGAATTTTAATGTTAATGCGAGGTCGCGCTTCATATTTTATTACTAATGTTGAAGAAATGACACAAATCCTGCAAGAGTTACATGTTGATATGTCTCTTTATCGTGTTGAATATCTCTATTCTAAAAAGTTATTTATGGGTTTTTCAAATACTGATAAAGGAAAACTATTGGCTGAACAATTTGATCAGCGAATGACGCTACTTATTAATAGTGGTCAGATTGACAAACTCAATCAAAAATGGAATTTAAAAAACTAGAGGATGAATTAGAAAACTTTTTATTCGAGTGTATCAAAATTAATTAGTCAAATTGCCAACAGCGGTCATTAGAAAGTGTTAGTGTTTAATAACCACTATATACAATAAACAGGGGAATATTCCTTGTTTCAGAAGGTTGATATAAGAACCACACTGGAAAATACATGTTAAAGCTACTGTTCTTTATTTTATTATTAATACCTACGCTTGCATTTTCAGATAACATCACGGTTTTAATTAACCATGATGATGGTGGGAAAAAAAGTCAGCGGCACTTGAAAAACTTTCTCAATGTATTACAGAAAAGGAATTGTAATGCGATACCCTATAAAGACGCTAACCAGCCCGTACAACTTTTATTTGATCCTACCCCTCATACTATTGCTTTAAAATATCATCCAGGCTACCAGTTAATAGCCATTGCAAAAACGCTAAATAATGACACTCATATTAGAAGTGCAATTGTTGTTCAGGCCAGCACTGGTATTAAAGACCTTGACTCCCTAAGAGGAAGTTGGTTTGCTTTTATCAATAAGAACTCCTGGCCTGGATATCTCCAACCAATTAAACTGCTGAACGAAGCAAACATTAACAAAGATAACAGTCACTTTTATTTTGTTGGTAATTATATTGGTTCAGCTGCTGCTTTGGGACATCAGGATGTCCAAGTTGCTATCATTGCGGAACCTTTAGCTAAGCGTTGGGCTGATTTAAATAATCTTTCTATTGTTGCTGTAACAGAGGCTGTAGAAACCGGAGGGTGGTGGATACATAAAAACGTATCGACAAAAATAAAACAGCAATGTACTAACGCACTAACTCAACTAAATAAGTCCCAACATAAGATTGTTCCAGCCTGGATTGATGGTTTTAAAAAAATAAATCACAAAAGCTATTAATAAAAACAACCCGTCAAAATCATAGATAACCTTATTAAGGCAATGAAAGTTCTGATTTTCGGTACATAAAACTAAAAGTTTAAATTAAACAATAATATTTTATTAGTTTTTCATTGCTGCGCGTAAGTGGCTGTAACAAAGTATTTCTACAACTACAACAACCCACAAAAAAATTTATCATAAAAATCAGCCTCCTAAAAAAAACAAAAAAGATTAAAAAAGCTTTATGTAACTCATTGGTGACATTTGTTATTACATTTGCCGCAATCTTTATTACAACCATTTCAGAAAAAATTGCCACTATATAGGTAACAGAAAGACTTGTTATTAATTTATTTTTAGGGGAATACCAATGAACATGAAAAAATTATCTATCGCAGTTTTAATGACCACAGGTTTAATCGCTTCAACTCAAGCAGCAGATGTTGTTGCTGCAAATAATTCTCAATTTACTCAATTATGCGTAACTGCTGCCGCGGGTAATCGTGCCGCTATGCATAACGCAATTAAGTCCACTGGGTACTCACGTACTTATGTTGCTAACAATGTACAATGTAATGGTGAAAACATTATCAGCTTTGTTGAAAACAATGGTAAAAACTCAAATGCGATGATCCAAACCATAGATCGCACAGCGACTAAAGTTACGATTACAGATCTTGCCGATAACCGTGCAGAGAAAAATGTACATGCTGGGTAGTAGTGTTTTTCTGAAGTTTAATTCAGCGAGCAAACATGCTCGCTGAGACTTTATTTTTGATATCCATCTATTAAAATTTTCAACGCTGCATCACGTTCAATTATCAATGGTAAATTCTGCAACAGCTATGAAAACCACATTAGAATAGTTTAACGGCTATGGTATGTCTAATACATAGAATTATCATTATTCTAATCCATCGAGATTTTTAAAAAGCTTAATAACTATATTGGATTAGATTCCTCAGGTACCTGATTTGATGGCCCTTTTTATTTATATCAGACAAGTGCTATTTAAATACCCCCTGTTGCGCCCATTTTCCTTAACCTTATACATAGCGTCGTCTGCTAATTTCATAAGTTGAATATCATTTGAGCCATGATCTGGATAAATAGCCACACCAATACTAGGTGAAATATTCAGATCCGGGTACCTAGTGATATTGCAAGGTTGATTAATTAATACAAAAATCTTTTCAGCTATATCCATTGCCTTACCCACTTTTTCAATATTGGAAAGCAAAACCAGAAACTCATCACCACCAACTCGACCAACACATACAAAAAGTCTGTTAAATAATAATCGCACGAGAATTTCAGCACATTATTCCATTGCCAATATTTAGCACTCTCAATCTGAAAAACTTTCCGATTATAATAACTTGGTATAATAGAACGGATTTAAAAAAAGCTGCTTGATACAGCTTCTTTTAGTTGTCGATTAGCATAGTTATAAGGAGTGTTTACTCAGATATAAGTATATCTACATACCGAAAAGTTCCTCAGGATTGTTAATAGTGTAACCACTTCCAGTGGTTCCTGGTCTGCTTGGGGAATCTATAAAAATATGATCAAACGAATTTTTGTCCGTCAATACAAAAGAAACGTAACAACCAGACGAATTACATCTAATATCTTGACTGCCATCTTGAACACTTTCACTGTGTTTTTCCAAAAGTTTGGTGAATTCAGACTCAAACTCAATATCAGCAACTAAGAACGCATTAGGGATATCATAGTCGATTTGTTCATGAAATCATTGGTGAATTTGAAAATAATAATTTTCAAATAATTGGTATAGATATAGGTAAGAAGGTGTTTGACGCACATTGTCGACTCTGTGACAGAGAATGGTGTGTTACTTTTAACTTACTGGAAGCAATAAGTTAAGTAGATATGGCGGTGACGGAGAGATTCGAACTCTCGAAAGGTTGCCCTTTACACGCTTTCCAGGCGTGCTCCTTCAGCCACTCGGACACGTCACCATTTGAAAACTACTTTTACAAGATATTCTAAAGTATATCTTAAACTTGTTGTGTTATGGCTGAGCACGCTAGGCGTGATATTTACCTTGGCAGCCACTCGGACACTTCACCATTTGAAAACTACTTTTACAAGATATTCTAAAGTATATCTTAAACTTGTTGTGTTATGGCTGAGCACGCTAGGCGTGATATTTACCTTGGCAGCCACTCGGACACGTCACTTATATAAAATTTTATGATTGTTATAGTGTCTTTCTTCACTTTTAAAACCTGCTGAAAGCTAGATTGCTTGAAGCAGCGCTATGTTAGGTAAAAAGCCTTGTTGGTGCAAGGCTAATTTAAACGTTTATACTAATAAGTTACTCATTAGTATAATTTTCATTCAGATAGCATAAATTCAAAGAATCTATTTCATTAAACTATGCATTACCTTTTACTTTAAGCTTATGCTCAGCAGCAAAGTTCAACATTCTATTTAAAGGTATAAGCGCCTTTTCAGCTAAGGTTGGCTCCACTTCAATTTCACGCCCTACAGGGCTCTCTAAAGCAGCTACAATTGATTTAAGCCCATTCATTGCCATCCATGGGCAATTAGCGCAACTACGACAGGTTGCGCCACTTCCGCCGGTTGGTGCAGCTATAAAAGATTTATTTGGGCTAGCCTGTTCCATTTTATAAAAAATGCCTTGGTCGGTAGCTACAATAAAATGTTGGTTAGCCATTTCTTGGCTGGCTTTGATCAACTGGCTTGTTGAGCCCACAGCGTCGGCAAGTTCAATCACATTGGCGGGTGATTCTGGGTGCACAAGTACACCAGCTTCAGGAAATTGTACTTTTAAATCACGCAGTGCTTGAGCTTTAAATTCATCATGAACTATACAAGCGCCCTGCCACATTAGCATTTCTGCACCTGTTTCTTTTTCTATGTAAGCGCCGAGGTGACGATCTGGCCCCCAAATAATAGGTTTACCCTCACTTTCTAACATTTCAACAATTTCTAAAGCAATGCTAGAAGTTACTACCCAATCAGCCCGCGCTTTAACTGCAGCAGAGGTATTAGCATAAACGACTACCGTATGATCTGGGTGTTGATCACAAAATGCTGAAAACTCTTCTATAGGGCAACCTAAGTCTAACGAGCAAGTCGCTTCTAGCTCAGGCATTAATACAGTTTTTTCTGGTGTTAATATTTTAGCGGTTTCGCCCATAAATTTCACACCAGCAACAATAAGGGTGTCAGCGTCATGTGCCGAGCCAAAGCGTGCCATCTCTAAAGAATCGGCTACACAGCCTCCTGTTTCTTCAGCAAGCGCTTGAATTTCTGGGTCGGTATAATAATGAGCGACAAGTACGGCATTTTTTTCTTTAAGCAATTGTTTTATTTTTGCTTTATATTGCGCTCGTTCTTCGCTATTTAAAGGCATTGGTTTTTCAGGGTATTGAAAATCAAAGTCGAATGCTACATTGGCTTGGCTCATTACTTCTCTCTACTGTTTGGCTCAATTTTTAACGGGGCAATTATAAGGCAAAGCACAATAAATGTGTACTACAGAATACTCTGAATAAAGGGTTAAAAATTTATTGGATAAATTCAGCAGCTTAAATACGATAATAATTAACCACAACTGAGTTTAAGATATTTATTCTATGATTCGTCATTCCGCTAATACTTTAGATCGGAATCTATGCCATTCAAGCGCGAGATCCACCGATAAAAACACCTCGGGGATGACTATTATGCGCTCATCCCAAATTCATGTTTGTTAAGTTGTTTTATTTACGAATAATTTTCAGATAAGTTTTTGAAATAATAAACTAGAAGTGGTCGGCCGTGAAGGATTTGAATTTTCGACTGAACTTGATTATACGGTTAAAAGCCTTGGCTTTCGTCTCAACAGGAAATTATTAACTTAAACTTGAAGTGGTCGGCCGTGAAGGATTTGAACCTTCGACTAAACATGATTAAACGTTTATAAGTTTTGGCTTTGTTCTTAAGAAGGATTTGACTATTAAACTAGAGTGGTCGGCCGTGAAGGATTTGAACCTTCGACAAATTGGTTAAAAGCCAACTGCTCTACCAACTGAGCTAACGGCCGTTCTAGTTTTCTCTTATGGTAAACATAAGTTATTCGTGAATCTCTTGAAGTGGTCGGCCGTGAAGGATTTGAACCTTCGACAAATTGGTTAAAAGCCAACTGCTCTACCAACTGAGCTAACGGCCGTTTCAAGATTTTTATTTCTACATTTTCTAATACATCACTTTCTTCTGAATCATAAACTAAATATTTAAGATAAAATAAAAAGTGGTCGGCCGTGAAGGATTTGAACCTTCGACAAATTGGTTAAAAGCCAACTGCTCTACCAACTGAGCTAACGGCCGACATTGTGTTCAACATGGTGCCTTGAACGCGCCGCATATAATACTCATAATTTTTTTAAGTGCAACCATAAATTTCAGTTTTTTTACGCTTTTTTCACTGTTCGAACAAAAAGACAGCAAACAGCTAAAATAACAAACAAAAAACCGGTCAAAAAATTAGAGTATTAGATTATTTCGCTAAATTATCTAAACGTGGCTTTGCTAATTTCGCAGCAGTAGAACTAGGGTACTCTTTAATCAATTGACGATATAAAGTAATAGCCTCAGTTTTTTTATTCTGCTTTTGTGCAACCATAGCTAACTTAAGTAATGCATCAGCACGTTTTGATGAATCCTTAAACTGATTAACAACTATCTTAAATTCAGTTTCAGCTTCAGTTAACTCGCCTTTGTTAAACAATAATTGTCCTAACCAGTAATGTGCGTTTGCCGCATAAGTTGATTGTGGAAATTTTTGGTTAAACTGACGAAACTCTGGAATAGCTTTTTCATAAAGCTTATCTTTGAGTACCAAGTTTACCGCACGATCATAAGCTTCATTTTCAGTAAGATCGCTACTGTAATTGACTTGATTATCGCTATTAGGCTGTTGATAAGCAGTAGCAGCTTCTGGTGTGGTTTTTAATGCTTCACTCACCCGTCTATCAAGTTCTTGATAAAGCTCTCGTTGACGCTCTAAAACTTGACTTAACTGATGCGTGTGTAGCTCTGTAACACCACGTAAGTTGTTAACCTCTGTCTGTAGCTCATCGACCTGACGTTGAAGATTAACTTGGGCTCTATTACGCGCTTCAAGTTTAAGAGTTAAACTTTTAATCTCTTTTGCTTGATCACTAGAACTCACATTAGATGAATTTAAATCATAAACGGGCGCTGACTCAGTTGCTAACACGAAAGAAGTGCTAGCAACTAAACTAATCCCTAATAAAACTTTATTCAGTTTCATTGGTATTCCTGATTAGTATACTAAAACAGCACGACGGTTTTTAGAGAATGCACTTTCGCTACGATCTTTAACCATAGGCTTTTCTTCACCGTAACTTACAGTAGTAATTTGGCTTGCAGAAACACCCATATTTTGTAAATAAGTAACTACAGCTTTAGCACGACGTTCGCCTAATGCAATATTATACTCAGGTGTACCACGTTCATCAGCATGACCTTCAACTAATACATTTACACCAGGGTTAGCATTTAAGAAAGATGCATGTGCATCAAGTAACGCTGAAAATTGGCTGCTCACGTTTGATACATCAAAATCAAAGTAAATTATGTGTTCAGCACGAAGTTTTTCTAACTCTTGACGCTTTTGCTCTTCAATAGCAGCTTCTTTTTGCATAGCTGCAACTTTTACACGTTCTGCTTCAGCTTGTGCATTTTGTTCAGCAACAACAGCAGCGTTGCTGTCTACTTGGCTTTGCTCGTCACTTTCTGAGTTTGAACTACAAGCAGATAACACTAAGATTGGTAGAGCTACAGCTAAACTTTTTACTATTTTATTCAAGCGCATTTCATTTTCCTTATTCTTAAAGTAGATAAATTATTATTTTTTATAAAAATGGTGACCAAGCGGGAGATTTTACCTGTCCATTTAAGGCAGGTAGTCGCGCTTTAAATCGACCATCAACTGAAACCAAACTCAATACATTGCGATTATTATACAAAGTACTGTAAATTATCATGCCACCATTGGGTGCGATACTTGGTGACTCATCTAGCCTAGTATCTTTGGTCAATACTTGAAATAAACCAGAGTCTAACTCTAATTTAGCCAAATGATACTGACCTCTTGTTCTGTTAACCATAACCAACTGACGACCATCAGGGCTCAATGAGCCACCTAAATTCATTTCACCATCGAAAGTTAGGCGTCTAATTTTACCGTCGAGTAAATTTACGCGATATAGCTGCGGTTTTCCACCCCGTTCTGAACTAAATACCAATGAACTACCATCCGGTGTCCAACTTGGCTCGGTATCTATAGCTCTGTGACGAGTAATTCGTCTTAATTTCTTTGTTGTAACATCCATAACATATAGCTCTGGATTACCGTCTTTAGATAATACTAGTGCTAGTTGCGTACCATCTGGTGACCATTTAGGCGCACTATTAATACCTTTATGATTACTTAATAAACGTCGTTGCCCTGTGTAGATGTCAATACTATAAACTTGCTGTTGATGATTTTCAAAACTTACATAAGCAAGCATTTCACCATTAGGGTGCCAAGCTGGCGACATTAATGGCTCATTTGAACTTAACAATACATGTTCATTAAAACCATCATAATCTGCAATCACTAGTTGGTAAGGGTAATCTCCTTGATCTCGAACAATAACATAAGCAATTTTGGTTAAAAAAGCGCCTCTATTACCGGTTAACTTCTCATAAACAACATTACTAATTCGATGACCGTAACGACGAAATTGATCTTCAGTTATATCAACTGTGCTTTCATCTAAAATGTGATCGCTGGTTTTAACCAATTCACCATTGCTAAGCATTTGCGCTTGACCACCAGTAACCTGACCGCGAATAACATCGATAAGCTGATAACGCACTTGATAACGACCAATAGAAGTTTCATTAATTTCGCCTACAACAATAGCCTCAACACCTTGACCCGCCCAAGCAGCATAGTCAACTTCTTTGTCGTTAGCTGGAGTTTGGGGATAATTCATCGCAGAAATTGGCCTAAATTTACCACTTCGTAATAAGTCAGCACTTATAACTGATGAAATTTTTGACGGTTCAGGCCCTGCACCTGTCCATTTAAAAGGTAGTACGGCAATAGGTCTAGCACTGTCTACGCCACCAGTAATAACAATCTCTAATGCCGCCATAGCATTGGATGAGATTAGTGAAAGAACTGTCAGAAAAAGGGCAAGTTGTCGTTTAAATTTCATTTATTTACTTCTACGTTTATTATTTTAAATTTACAATTAAATATTTATTTCAAGCTATATTAAAACTCGGGAGTAAAGATAACACTTAATGGAATCATTTCTTTAAATATTTCAGGATCTTTTGGAACAGGTAGTTCAACTGCTTTATATATCGCTTTTTGTGCAGCATCACAAACTATTCGGTCACCCTGCCCAATAACAACATTAGTCACAAAACCTGATGATGTAAGACTTATGGTTAATTTACAAGACTTACCTTCCATTGAGCTGCGATCGGTTATTAAGTTTCGTTGTATTGTGTCATTAATTAGCGCAGAAAAACGATTAATTTCAGACATCATTTGCTGACGTCTTGCTTGAGCACGACCTGCCATCTCTTCTGCCATTTGTTGTTCTAATAATCGGTCTTGTTCAGCTCTTTCTTTAGCCTCTTTTTCTTTACGTTTTTTATCAGCTGCTGCTTTTTTACGTTTATCGGCCGCTTTTTTGTCTGCCGCTTTTTTAGCTGCAGCTTGTTCTTTTAATCTTTTTGTTTTTGCGGCTGCTGCAAGTTCGTTGGCTTTTTTCTGTTCAGCTACTTTTTTCTTACGATCTTTTTCAGCAGCGGCCGCTTTTGCTTTAGATTTTTTAGCGGCATCATCCGCTATTTTCTTTTCTTGTACTTTCTTTTTCCGTTGACGTTCTAAATCTTTAATTCGAGCTTCTTCTTTTAACCGTTTTTTCTTCGCATTGGCTAGGCGTTGTTCAGCATCTTTTAAACGTTTTTTTTCTGCTGCTGCAGCATCTGCTTTTTGTTTTTTAAGCTTTTTAACTTGGCTATCGACTTTTGCTTGGTCAACCACAACAGCTTGAATAGGGCTTACTTGTGAAGCGACCGGCGTAGGTTTAGGCGCTGAGGTGAAATCGCCCAACACTAAAACTGAAATTAATCCAAGATGTAAACCAATACTTAATATTAGAGGTTTATGTTTTGTATTCACCCGTTACTTCTCCGGCATATCTGTCATTAATCCCACTGAGGGCACGCCTGCTTGTTGTTGAAGCAAAACCATTAACTGAATAACTGCGTCATAAGGTACAGCACCATCAGCATTTACAACCACCGGGGTTTCAGGTTCAATTTCCAAGCGTGCTCTAACTGATATTGCTATTTCTTCAGCAGACATAGGTTCATTTTTATTAGTGCCAACAGCTAAATAGTAATTACCTTCTGCATCTACTGAAGCAACTAAAGGTGGCTTAGAATCTTTATCTAAAGCTTCGGCCTCTGCTTTGGGTAAATCTACTTTTACCCCTTGAGTAACTAAAGGGGCTGTTACCATAAAAATAATTAGCAAAACCAACATAACATCGATATAAGGCACTACATTGATTTCTGCTACTTTCTTACGTTTGACTCGCTTATACATTTGAGTTCCTCAATCACTTAATTGCTGATAAATAATACAAGCTAGGCTTTTTGTTCGGCCGCTGATTGACGCTGTAAAATACTTGAGAACTCTTCAATAAAGTTAATGTAACTGTTTTCAAGCTTTTCAATATGGTGACTAAAACGGTTAAATGCCATTACAGCAGGGATTGCAGCAAAAAGTCCCATAGCAGTTGCGATTAAAGCTTCAGCAATACCCGGTGCTACCGATGCCAGTGTTGCTTGTTGGACTGCGCCAAGACCGATAAACGAGTTCATAATCCCCCACACCGTACCAAATAGACCGATATAAGGACTAATTGAACCAACCGTTGCCATAAAGGTTAAATGCGTTTCTAATTCGTCAACTTCACGAGACAATGATACACGCATAGCTCTATGTGTACCGTCTACTACCGATTGCGGCGTATTCATATTTGATTTTCGTAATTTAGCGAACTCTTTAAAGCCAGCGACAAACAAACTTTCAATACCACTGACATTACTACGGGCTGAAACTTCGCTGTAAAGTTTACTTAAATCTGCACCACTCCAAAATTTATCTTCAAAAGTTTTTAATTGTTGCTGAGCTGCTTTAATCACTTTTTGACGCTGAAAAATCATACTCCAACAAGCAATCGAAAACCCTAAAAGAGTCAACATAACAAACTTCACCAATAAACTGGCATGTAACACTAAATCAAAAACCGAAAATTCAGCTGGCACTTTTAAACACTCCTAATATATCTTTGGGAATACCACAAGGTTTACCCTCATGGGATTTAATACAGGCAACACGTACAATCAAGGTTGCTAATAATTGTTGCTTTTGGTTGGTGATTTTCTGAGAAAAAACAAGACTTGCCGCTTTTAGTTGCGATATTTCTGTATTAACGTTAAGTAAATCATCCAGTTTTGCCGAAGCAATATTGTCCATTTCAACCTTTGAGACCACAAAACCTATGTTTTGTTCTAAAAGTTTTGATTGATTTACACCTAACTCTCTTAGCCACTCTGTTCTGCCACGCTCAAAAAATTTCAAATAATTAGCGTAATAGACAATAGCACCGGCATCAGTGTCTTCATAGAAAACGCGAATTTGATAATTATGACAAGGTATAGACATAAAAGTAATAAAGACAGTTGTTAGTTAATTATTTCAAAGGCCTATATTAATAGATAATGAGGGGAACTCACAAGGGGTGATGACAATTGATTAACAGAAATTTGTAAATAAATAATTTTATAAAAAGTTAAATTATTTATTTTATCTTTAAAATATAAATAACGAGGGCTAAAAAGAGGAAAACAACGAGTGTACGAAGAACTTAATACTTATTCACAAAACCTTCAGGAAAAGCCCATAATCTAAAGCTTTGGTAAATAACTATTCACTATAATTTAACTTAAACATGCATCACAACCACTCGCATTAGAAAAACTAATGAATGAGCATTAATTTTATTAGTTTGTCATAATTGATGCCTGTGTTTATTATAGCCTTGTTCTCTGAGCTAGCGCAGTGATTTAATATCTCTCCCTAGATGTTACGTCATTAGCCAGACAACTTTGAAACGATAGCTTTTATTTTAAAACTTATCTTTTCTCTCTGACATGTTTCTTGGAATATTTAACTTCCTTCTATCAACTAGTTTTAGTTGGCCCGCACTTAGTTTGCGGGCTTTTTTTTGTCTTAAATTTAGTAAATTAAACCTTATTCCATTCAAGTTTACTTAAATTTTTGCTTTAACTATGTTTACAATACTAGCCAATGGGTTAATCTTTTCTGACAAGGCCAAAGTGTTGATAAGCTCTGTCAGTTGCAATGCGTCCGCGAGGTGTACGCTGTAAAAATCCCTGTTGAATAAGAAAGGGTTCAATAACATCTTCTATGGTTTCTCGCTCTTCACCAATTGCCGCAGCAACGTTGTCTAGCCCTACTGGGCCGCCCATAAACTTATCAATAATAGCGCTAAGAAGTTTTCTGTCCATAATATCAAAGCCTTCACTGTCTACTTCTAACATATCTAACGCCTTTGCTGCTGTGTCTTGATCTACTACACCAGCTGTTTTAACGTCGGCATAATCTCTTACCCTTCTAAGCAAGCGATTTGCAATACGTGGCGTACCACGAGAGCGTTTTGCTACTTCACGAGCACCTAGTTCATCGATAGTTAGGTTAAGAAAGTGGGCTGAACGAGATATTATTTCGGTTAAATCATCAACATTATAAAACTCTAAACGCTGAACAATACCAAACCTGTCTCTTAATGGTGAGGTTAACGCCCCAGCACGAGTGGTGGCACCAATTAAGGTAAATGCAGGTAGATCAAGCTTGATTGAGCGTGCAGCAGGGCCTTCACCAATCATGATGTCCAGTTGATAGTCTTCCATTGCCGGATAAAGAATTTCTTCAACTATAGGGCTCAGGCGATGAATTTCATCAATAAATAAAACGTCATTTTCTTCTAAATTTGTCAGTAAAGCCGCCAAATCCCCTGCTTTTTCAAGCACAGGACCTGAAGTCGTTCGAATACTCACTCCCATTTCATTGGCAACTATATTGGCTAAAGTCGTTTTACCTAAACCTGGAGGTCCAAAAATAAGTAGATGGTCAAGCGGCTCACCACGATTTTTAGCCGCAGGAATAAATATTTCCATTTGCGCTTTAACATGGTTTTGTCCTGTGTAATCGGTCAACAACTTAGGACGAATAGCTCTATCAACAGGCTCATCTTCAATGGTTTCTACCGGTTGTATTAACCGATCCGCTTCAATCATTACTTTTCCTTACCTAAGACACTTTTACTGTTAAAGCATCGACTTTAATGCATGACGAATGATGTCTTCACTTTTCATTTCATTATTGTACACAGACTTAACCGCTTTATCAGCTTGCCCTTGCGTATAGCCTAGTGACATTAGTGCATTAAGTGCATCACCTTTTTCATCGTTTATAACATTCAACTCATGATGAGCAACAACAGGCATATCGCCAATGGCTAAGGCAGAGTTATCACTTTGCCAGTCTTTTAATCTGTCACGCATTTCTATTAACAACCGCTCTGCTGTTTTTTTACCAACACCTGGGATTTTAACGATAGTAGCTAAATCATTATGAGTAACACAACTAACAAATTGATCGGCAGACATGCCAGATAATATCGCTAAACCTAATTTAGGACCTACACCATTCACTTTTAACAAAATTCTAAATAACTTTCGTTCAACCTTGTTAGCAAAACCATACAATAATTGAGCATCTTCACGCACGACAAAATGAATGTAAACAATGGCTTCTTGATTAAGCTCTGGTAAGGCGTAAATGCTGGTCATTGGCATAGTGATTTCATAACCTACACCAGAACATTCCAATAAAATTTCGGGAGCAACTTTTTCTAACAATATTCCACGTAAACGACCAATCACTGTAAAACACCTGTTTTTATTAACATATGCCGCAACAATAACACTAGATATTTATACAGTAAAGTAAAAGCTATTGTCTGTAATCACTTAGTAAGTACTAATATTTAGAAAGTGTAATAGTTATCGCAACCTGCCTCTAACAACTTTAGAGGCTTGGCCAGACATTTTGGCTAAAAACTCATGGCTGTGGCCATGGCAAAGTGCAACAGCTAAAGCATCGGCAGCATCTTCTTGAGGACTTGCTGGTAGTTTTAAAATCGACTTTACCATATGTTGTACTTGGGTTTTATCAGCGGCACCTGTGCCAACAACTGACTGTTTTATTTGCCTTGCTGAATATTCAGCAATGGTTAAGCCGGTATTAGTAGCGGCAACAATTGCTGCTCCTCGTGCTTGCCCTAACTTAAGTGCAGAATCTGGATTTTTCGCCATAAACACTTGTTCAATGGCAAACATATCAGGTTTAAATTGAATGATAAGCTCTGATACACCAGCAAAAATAGTTTGTAAGCGTGATCCTAGCTCTTTACTTGCGGCATCTTTATTTGAGCCCATGGCTTTAATACAGCCACTGCCAAGATAAGTGAATTTTCGGCCTTCTTGTTTAATAACACCATAACCTGTTAAGCGAGAGCCAGGATCGATGCCGAGAATGATAGTCATATTATGGTCATATTTTAGTTATTGCCTACTGCTGAGAATATCTTTTAAATGAAGCATAAAAGGAAGTAATGAAAATTAATAGTCTAAAAACAAAAATGCAGCTAAAACGAAAGTTTTAACTGCATTTAAAAAGTAAAATCCCCGAATAAAACCTCGGGAAAAACGACTTAAGTTGTTAGCCTATTCAACTTACTCAGCTGATTGTTCTTTTTTCTCTTCCTTAGGAAGACAGGCAATACCTAATTCAACCAACTGTGCAGGGTTTGGCTTACCTGGTGCATTAGTTAATGGACAAGCGGCCGTTGTTGTTTTCGGGAATGCCATAACATCACGAATTGAACTTGCCCCTGTCATTAACATAACTAAGCGATCCAGACCAAAGGCTAAACCTGCGTGTGGCGGCGCACCATATTGTAAGGCTTCAAGTAAGAAGCCGAATTTCTCTTGCGCTTCTTCGTCGCTGATGCCTAAAATTCTAAAGACAGCGGCTTGCATGTCTTGGTTATGAATACGAACAGAGCCTCCACCTAGTTCACAACCATTTAATACCATATCGTAAGCATTAGATAATGCGCCGACAGGGTTAGCTTCTAACTGCTCGGCTGTTAGGTTTGTTGGTGCAGTAAACGGATGATGTAATGCATGCATATGACCATCAATTTCTTCGAACATTGGGAAGTCAACTACCCACAATGGTTTCCACTCACCTTGAAGAAGCTCTAAATCTTCCCCAACTTTAAGACGAAGTGCACCAAGTGATTCAGTTACTACGTTATAAGTATCTGAGCCGAAGAAAATAATATCGCCGGTTTTAGCATTTGCACGTTCTAAAATAGCTTTAGCTTCGTCTTCAGATAAGAATTTTAAGATTGGTGATTGTAAACCTTCAACGCCAGTCTCTAGCGCGGCATCAATATCGTTTACTTTCATCCATGGCATGCCTTTAGCGCCATAAATGCCAACAAATTTAGTTAGTTCATCAATACCTTTGCGTGAAAACTTAGCTGCACCACCTGGTACACAAATTACAGAAACACGACCTTTTTCATCATTTGCTGGACCTGAAAATACTTTAAATTCAACATTTTTTAAAATATCCGCAACATCAACAATTTCTAACGGGTTACGAAGATCAGGTTTATCTGAGCCAAAACGCGTCATCGCTTCAAGATAAGTCATCCGTGGAAAAGTGCCTAAATCAACATCCATCAACTCTTTAAATAAGTTAACGATCATTGTTTCAGCAACTTCCATCACTTGGTCACTGCTCATAAACGAAGTTTCAATATCGATTTGAGTAAATTCTGGTTGTCTGTCGGCACGTAAATCTTCATCACGGAAACATTTTACGATTTGATAGTAACGTTCCATTCCTGACATCATCAATAATTGTTTAAATAATTGTGGTGACTGAGGAAGTGCAAAAAAGCTACCTTTGTGAGTACGACTTGGTACTAAATAATCACGCGCGCCTTCTGGAGTTGCAGCAGTAAGAATAGGTGTTTCAATATCTAAAAAGCCTTGGCCTTCTAGTGATGCACGTACTTTAGAAGTAACTTGTGCACGAAAACGCATACGCTCAGTCATTTCTGGACGGCGTAGGTCAAGGTAGCGATATTTTAAACGCTGCTCTTCAGAGTTATTTTGGTTTGAATCAAGTGGTAATGGCGCTGACTTATTTAAAATAGTTAACTCTAAGCCTAAAACCTCAATAGCACCTGTGGCCATTTTCTTATTCACTTGCCCTTCTGGGCGAGCACGAACAATACCTTTAAGCTGCACACAAAACTCATTTCTTAAGGTATTTGCTTTGGCTAACACTTCGGGTAAGTCTGGATCATAAACGACTTGTACTAAACCTTCACGATCTCGTAAATCTAAAAAAATTACCGCACCGAGATCACGACGTTTGTTAACCCAACCGCAAAGAGTTACTTCTTGGCCAATATGAGATTCATTCACCTCACCACAATAAAGACTACGCATGTATTTTTCCTGAAAGTGTCACTAAATGTTCCTATCTTAAAAGCACGACAAAACGCGACAAATTAAACGATAGAATAAAAATGGAGGTCATTATAAAGCAATCATCACTAATGTCACCTGTGAACATCAGTTTCCCTCAGTTAATATTTGAGTTAAAATGGCCGCCATAAAATTTAGCGCTCCGATTAATAAGAATATTTGCAATGTCACCATCAAAAACCGATGTCATATTTTCGAGTAAACATAACCAAGTAAAAGACTTTACTTTTGATGCCCAGGTGGTTGAAGTATTTCCTGATATGATCAGTCGTTCAGTGCCTGGCTATAATACCATCATCGATACGATTGGCCGATTAAGCCAACGTTTTGTTACCGACAACTCTAATGTTTATGATTTAGGTTGCTCATTAGGTGCAGCAACGTTAGCCATGCGCCAAGGGATCACGGCCGAAAACTGTCAACTTATTGGAATCGATAACTCTCCAGCGATGGTTGAGCGCTGTAAAATGCACGTTAATGCCTTTAAAGGAAAAACCCCCGTTGAAATTATTGAGGGTAATATGCAAGACCTCGATATTAACAATGCATCTATGGTGGTGCTTAACTTTACGTTACAATTTATTGAACCAGAACAACGCCAAAGTTTGATTAACAAAATAGCCAAAGGCCTAAACCCCGGCGGCTTGTTATTAATTTCTGAAAAAATATCAGACAGTGATGATGTTTGCCGTGATTTATTAACCGACCTGCATCATGACTTTAAACGAGCCAATGGTTATAGCGAACTAGAAATTGCTCAAAAACGTACTGCCCTTGAAAATGTTATGCGTACCGATACCCTAGAGATTCATCAACAGCGATTGAACCAAGCAGGCTTTGACCATGTAAGCCCTTGGTTTCAATGTTTTAATTTCTTTTCACTTATTGCCATAAAAGCATAAAAACAGTAAATATCAATGACCTCATTCAATAAGTTTTACCAACAAATAGCCTCTAACCGTTTAAGCCACTGGTTAAATACTCTACCAGCACAATTAACTGATTGGCATAAGAATAATTTACATGGTGAATATAAACATTGGCAAAAAACACTTGATGCGTTGCCTACTCCAAAGGTAAGTTCACCTATTGATTTAACACAAAGCGTCAGTGTTGGTGATAAAGATGATGTTGAAAATGGCGTAATTGCTCAAGGCGAATATAAACGATTAGAAAATTTATTAAAAAAATTCAAACCTTGGCGTAAGGGCCCTTATCACATTCATGGTTTGCATATAGATACAGAGTGGCGCAGTGATTTTAAATGGGATCGATTACTGCCTCATATCAATGATTTAAAAGATAGATATGTATTAGATATTGGCTGTGGGAGTGGTTATCACTTATGGCGTATGCGCGGTGCTGGTGCTAAATTTGTTGTTGGTATTGACCCAACTCAGCTATTTTTAATGCAGTTTAATTCTATTCAACATTTTATTAATGATGATAATGTGCACTTATTACCTTTAGGTGTTGAGCAACTACCTGAATTACAAGCCTTTGATACGGTGTTTGCCATGGGCGTTTTATATCATAGACGCTCCCCTATCGATTTTATTTACCAGTTAAAAGCGCAACTCGTCAAAGGTGGCGAGTTAGTATTAGAAACCTTAATTGTTGATGGTGATGAAAATACCGTATTAGTACCGGGTGAGCGATATGCAAAAATGCGTAATGTTTGGTTTTTGCCTAGTGGCAAAGCTATGTGTGCATGGCTTGAGCGCTGTGGTTTTAAAGATGTTCGTATGGCTAATACCGACATTACCGCTTTAGATGAGCAACGGAAAACTGACTGGATAGACACTGAGTCATTAAAAGACTTTATTGACCCTAACGATCCAACAAAAACCATTGAGGGTTATCCTGCTCCGCAAAGAGCTATTTTTATTGCCACCGCTTAGGTAGTAAACATGACCATTACTTTAAGTAGTGGTCAATAATTAATTGGTATTGTCCTCTCTCTTTTAATGTATCAACCCCATTATTAAAAGCATTTCTAAGTTCTTCTGATTTAAAACCTGCTGAATAAACACGCTCATTAAATATATAGTGAACAGTAGTATCGACTTTATGACGTTTAGATTGATGAGTTTTTAAAAAGTAATTAAAAATATTTATATCTAGAATAATAACTTCTACAGAGCCATTAAATAATAACTCAATTTGTTTATTTTGATCGGCTAGTTCTCTATAGCCTAAAGAGTAGTTAACTATATCTTTATACTCAGGACCAAGAAACTCTTTTGCTTTTTGAAAAGCGGCAATGCTTTTTCCAGACAAATCATCAAGGTCATTAATGACATAGTTTCTGCTTTTTAAATTAACAACTACGTTTTGATAACTCACGTAGGGTTGAGAAATAAACATACCAGGGTATTGGAAGTGTAACGGCAGAATTGCCACGCCATCTACGTGCCACTTCTGAAAATTGGTTATATTTCTTGCCAAGGGAACATGGGTAAACTCAGGTAAATAGTTTTGCGAGAGCAGTGCTTCTCGAATAATATCTATTTGAATACCTTGATGAAGTGAATGAACTTTATTATCAAGTACCGGGCCTTCAATTGGCTCTCTAACGGTTTGAGGCATAATAAATGGCGGCTTAGGCAAGCCTGAAATTATTTCAACTTTAGTTATGTTATTTTCAGCCTGCACTTGCAAACTCATAAAACTTAACTGAACCAACAAAACAACTCTTAGCCAATTGCCTATATTCACATTTATTCCTTTGAATAATAAGATTAATTTAATCCTTAAAATAATGACAATAAACAATCGTCATCCCTTGCACTGATAAGATAATCAAGTAATGTAGATTATGCAAAGGTATAAGTGATTAATATTGTATTTAATGATAAATAATTTAAAGTTTAGCCTAAGATATGGAACTGTCGATTTTTAGAGTTTATTTTTATCTCATAAATACAACAGTGCCTAAATAGGAAATAGGAAGTTTATGAATAATATGTGGGTAAAGCGTCAACAAGAAAGTGTCACAAAACGCCAACATGATCATCGCAGCCCCTTCCAAAGAGACCGAGCGAGAATTTTACATTCAGCGGCATTTAGGCGACTTCAATCTAAAACACAAGTAATGGGCAGTGGTCAAAGTGATTTTTACCGTACACGTTTAACCCATTCTCTTGAAGCATCTCAAATTGGCTCTGGTATTCTTGCGCAATTAAGATCTAAATACAGCGATTTATGCAAACAACTATTTCCCGATGATGACACCCTTATTGAGTCGTTATGTTTGGCTCATGATATCGGCCATCCTCCCTTCGGCCATGGCGGTGAGGTTGCCTTACACTTTATGATGAAAGATCATGGGGGCTTTGAAGGAAATGGGCAAACTTTTCGGATTGTTGCCCATTTAGAGCCTTTTAGCGAACATGCGGGCATGAACCTTACCCGTCGTGCTTTATTGGGGTTACTTAAATATCCTCAGGTTATTGAACAGTTAACCAATCACCAGATTGTTGATATTCCACAAAATCATCGTCAACTTAAAGCTGGAGATTGGCACCCACCTAAGGGGATTTATAGTGATGATTTAGCCATATTAACTTGGGTACTTGCGCCACTTTCTGAAAATGATAAAGAAAAATTTCAACAAATAAAAATTAATACCGATAGTCACCACAAAACTCTCTTTAAATCACTAGATTGTTCCATCATGGAATTGGCCGACGATATTGCTTATGGCATACATGATTTAGAGGACGCGATTGTTACAGGCATTGTTACTCGAAATGACTTCGATGGTCACGTGATAAAAAGGCTAACACAAATTGATGATGCTTGGCTTCAAGAATACAGTAAAACCCTTACCGACAAGCTTTTTTGCCAACAGCATTTCAAACAAAAAGAAGCGATTGGCGGCTTAGTTAATTACTTAATAACAGCGATTGAGATAATTGATGGTAACGAGCACTACGGTTATAGTTTTGAAGAGCCTTTGTTAAAATACAATGCCCGTTTACCCGAAAAAATGGCTCAAGTATTACAAATATTTAAAGATTTCGTTTATTTGTTTGTTATCAAACAAACAGGCATTCAACGAATAGAATACCGCGGACAACAAATTGTTATGGAACTCTTTGAAGCCTTATCGTCTGATCCGCTACGTTTATTGCCCAGTAATACTGCAAAGCGTTGGCAAAAAGCAAAGGATGAACAACTCAATCATCATCGAGTTATTGCTGATTATGTTGCAGGAATGACTGATGAATATGCGACAAGGTTGTACCAAACGTTGTTTTCACCGACTGCAGGCACAAGTTATCGAGAGCCAAATTTTTAGTCGAGCATAGCTACCTAACTTACCATAATAATAAAAAGGGGATAATGAGCATATTCATCATCCCCGGTATTTTATTTAGCTGAGGTTTATTTTAATGAAAGTAAGGCTTATTTTCTCAACCGACGCATAAACAACAATGCACCCAAACCAAGAAATCCAATACTACCACCACCGCTACTACTTTTTTCAACAACAGGTGGCTCTACCTCGGGTGCAACAACTTCTTCCTCTTCTTGAGCTATAGTATTAAGCCCGGTATCGGTTAGTTCAAAAGCATTACCGCCGCTAATGAGTGTACCAACACCTTGACAAACATCATCAGCTTCGTTGCTTATCACGAATTTGTCACCTACAGACCAATCGGCAGTCCAAATTTCATCTGTGGCTAACGTTGCATAAACTTTATCACTTCGTCCACCAGAGCTATTATCTAACCACTGAATGTTAATTGTATATTCCGTTTTATTGGTCAATGTTACTGCAGTTGATTGGTTACTGTCTCTGCCAGTATAAGCAATTTCTTCTGAACAGAACTTATCAACACTTTCAGTATAATTTTTATTTGCACTAAGCTCTACATTCGCAAAAATAGCATAACCAGGAGCATCTACTAATAGGTAATACCGCCCTGCTTCAGGGGTTTCTATGCTACAAGTTTGTTCAGTGTTACTTTCTTTTGAAAGGCAAATATAACCATTATCTGAATACGGGTTTGGTACTTCATCTTTAGCGATATAAAGATTGGTCTGTCCCCCACCTAACGATGAGTTAACCGTCAAACCTGCATCACCTTCAGCGACATCGATGTAAAATAATTTACCGTGCTGGCTGGTAGTTTTTAAAATATCATTGTAATTTAAAGACTGAGCTGTTGCTTTAAATTCAGAAATCAAATCAGTTGTTAACCACAGAGCAAAAGCGTCTTGGTTATCGCTCGCCCAAGTTTCAAGCCAAGTATCTAAATCACTATATTGACCTTTTCGCGCTTTATCTCTTAATATTTGCATATCATCAGGACGTTGCTCGACCATAAATTTCACCACAGTTGAGCCCCAATCATAAGGACTGGCATCGCCATCGTATCCACTTTTAATAATTTCACTTAAAGTAAAAGTACTCGGTGATTGCGCTAACTTAACGGATAAATAAGGTGAATCATTATCAGCAATATACTCTGCTAATCCTTCAGTCCACCATGTCAAATCGTGAGATGTAGTCGTTGAGTAATCGCCTTGCTTATTATATCGACCATCTAAATAGTGGGTATATTCATGGGTGAGCTCCCAAACAAAAAATTCATTATCTGCCCAACGTCTCGCTTCAAAAGTAATGACATCCGCATTGGCTGAAACAGACTCAGGGTTTGATTCAAAATATATCCCTGTTGATGCGTCATCACGCATATTGAGCAAAAATTGTCCCGTGGTCATGAATGCAGGTTGATTAGCAAAAACATTCACATCTACCTCATCATTTTCATCATTTGGTACCGCTGTCATACCGGTATTAAGCTTTTGATGAAATAAGGTTTCTACTGACTCTATTTCACTACAAATAAAATCAATTTGCTCAGTAGTTAATTGACTGTTTTGAATTTTAACTGTGGTGGTATTCTCAGTATTTATACATTCCTTTATTAGAGTAAATGCTGCGGTTGATGCAACAATGTCAACATCGGTAAAGGCTTCATAAGCACTGACTTCAAAGGTGTAAGTTCCAGCACTGGGAGATTTGATCACACAAGCCTCACTACTACCCAAATATTCAACTTCACAATCAACTGATTTTCCATTAGCGTCTGTGATACTTAAATCAGCATCACCAACTACGTCAACATTGCTTTTGTTGTTGATATATACCGAAAGGTTACCTGCACTTTGACCTAACACAATTGAAAAGCTTAAATCATCAGTTTCACTAGAAGCAATAGTATGTGGCACACCGTCGGTGAGTTGAACTTGGCTATAGGCTGAATTGCTTGTGAGAGTGAACAGCGCAGCACATGCTAAGGCGATTTTATTTTTATTCATTTTCATCCTTAATTCTGTATTTATTAAATATACGACGCGGCAAGAGTATAAAGTATACAATAGAAACTCAACTATAATTAACGAATAATTAACAACAAAATGAACTAGTCAACAAATCAAGCTAATTTACGAGTACAATTGAGCAAGTTAAGATGCTCACCAATGAGGTAATTTGATGCTTGATATTTATGTTGGCGAAAGTGCCATGCGAACGTTACAAGAAAAGGGATTTACTGCAGATTTATTTGTCAATTTTTTAGGTGCCTCTGGTGGCCCTAAATGGTTTACGCTTTTTGGTTTAGATAAATATTTATTCAGTGAGTTTTTTAAAGATCGCAAGCTAGCACTTAATATCATTGGCTCATCTGCTGGTGCATTTCGTGCCGCTTGTTTCACACAAAAAGATCCACTTAGTGCAATAACTCGGTTAGCAACAAGTTATTCACAAACTGTGTACTCTGATAAAGCTAAACCGGAGGAAATTACCCGTAAAGCAATTTCATTACTCGATGAGGTTTTTGGCGACTCTGGCATTGATGAAATTATTAATAATCCAGTAATGAAAGCTCATTTTATTGTCGCTAAATCAAAAGGCTTAACAAAGTATGATAATAAACTAAGCCAAAGTACGGGATTAATTAGTAGTTATTTACTGAACAAACTAGATCGCAAGTTATTACGTCTTCAATACGAACGATTTGTGTATCAATCACCAACCAGTCAGATTAGCATTGATGATCCCTATAATTTTAGTACCCACCATGTTGATCTAACGCCAAACAATATCAAACAAGCATTACTTGCTTCTGGCTCTATTCCTTTGGTGATGCAAGGCATTAAAGATATTCATGGCTCTCCTAAAGGCATGTATCGCGATGGAGGAATTATCGATTACCATTTTGATTTTAGTTTAGGTGCAGACTTAGATTCTGACTTAGGCTTAGGTTTAGCTAAGAGCAAAGGCTTAACACTCTACCCTCACTTTAGCGCACAACCTAAAGCAGGATGGTTTGATAAAAGTTCATCAAGAAAAGTTAATAAAAAACATTATGATAACACCGTGCTTTTAGTGCCTTCTGCTAGGTTTGTTGCTTCACTGCCCTTTCAAAAAATTCCAGACAGAACTGACTTTACCCAACTTGATGCTAAAACTAGAATTAGTTACTGGCAAACAGTTTTAAGCCAAACCGACCAACTTGCAGATGACTTACATAACTTAATTAATACTCAAAATCTTTCAAAAATTAAACCTTTAGCCTTTTAAGAAAAAAATTATGTTCATAAAACAACCAAACAAATAACATTAATAAAGAGTGCCAATTAAGAATAATAATAAACACAAGGTATTCGATAAACTAGCATAGCCTCATTAGTTAATGTTAGATTTAATCATGTGACAAAACTATTATTTACTCCATTAATCATTTTAAAGTAACACTAATTAAAATTATGTGGAGTTCTTTGATGTCATTTAAAATGTTAAGTATCAGTACCGCGGTCATGTTAGCTTTGTCTGGGTGTGGTAGTAGTGATGAAGTCTCAGCACCTGAAAATCCTGAGCAGCTAGTTGTAGTGCCACCTGTGGTAGTCGATTACCCTTCACTTACTCTAGAAGAAGTAACTCAGCATATATCTACCTCCGAGCCTTTAATGTATGTGCTTAACTTACCAGAAGATGCTCAAACCTTAGTGATTAATCTATTCAGTGGTATTGAAGGCCAAGAAAGTTGATAAGAAAAATCACCACGAAATCCCTTTGTAATATGCACTAATAACGGGATTTACATTTTATCGAATCTATCGAGAAACCCCATTGAACGACGCGGAGCGGCGTCGGTGGGTAGTTCACATCAACCAGACAATATATTACTGACAGTTTTTTTGATAAAGAGCGCACATTGCCCCAGCGGGATCTTTAATCACGACGTACTTATCAGAGCCCATCGATTTTATTGGTGTAACAAGCTCACCGCCTTGCCCTGACACTTGCTCAACAGAGTCATTAATATCAGCAACCAAAAAGTAAGGTAACCAAGCTGCTGGCATATCGGCATTAGGACCTTTTGCATGACAAATTCCGGTCACTGCCTCATTGTTACTGGCTAGGTTCATCGAAAAATCATTATATTCACCATTGTTCATTGCTATTGCGTCAGACTTCCAGCCGATAACATTTTGATAAAAGCCTTTAACTTCACTGGCATTACCAACGGTTAAATCCATCCAGACCATCTCGCCAATCGCACTTTCATCACTCATAACTCGCTCCATTGTTTGATTTTTGATTTTTGATTTTTGATTTTTGATTTTTGATTTTTGATTTTTAATATTTACCACTACTAAGAATGTGTAATAACTAACTACTTGCCTTAGGGTTTTTAGGGTAATATTTTTCAGGCAAGGTATTTATATGTTCAAAAAACCTTGTGTCTTTATAGGGTAGTTTCATAAAACCAGAAATGCCATTACCATCAATTGTTGGTAATAAAGTTAAAATTTCAGCTAAACATTGAGCAAACTCTTCGGCCTTATCGTGGTTTAATAACATTAAATAACTGTGAATTTTTAAATGTGTCGGTAATACTTCAAAAATAATACATCCTGTGTGATGAATTAGATTAAGTCTTGATAAAACAGCCATTAACTCATCAGGCAAATAAAGATATTCGTCGGGGTCTTTACCATCCTCAAAATAAGAATGTAGACGAGTAATATCATCCATTTCTGGTATATCACTAATATCGAAAGGTATTGTCTGTTTTGTATCGGCAATAAACGGCTGAGTTTGCTCTTTACGCTCTACGTGCAAAGTATTACGTGCATTAAACAAACAACTTTTGAACATACCTATACGAAAAATCCCTTGTGCTAAGTGGATCATATTATTAACCGCACTTTGAAACGAAACTTTCAGCGATTGATCAAATAGAGTCAGATTAGAGTCGATATATACCCCATCTTTTTCCCAACGAACAGCTAAACCACCAACAACAGGAAAGTTACCTAATCGGCTGACCGCAGCGATAAAAGCTTTTTCACTGTCTCCCATTCCTATTAAAAAGTTCTTATAATATTTTTCCAGTTGAACATCATCAATATCTTTCAAATGCTCACTGTCTGTAGACTCTCTTAAAAATGATTTACGAGAGCCATAAACCACAGTATCAATCTCTTCAATGAAAGGTTTAATCCAAACGGGTATTAATGGCTCTATGGGATACTGTGTTAATTTTTTTGCTACGACCAAACTTTTAAAATAGGCTAAATTTTTAAAAAAGTAGTCGCCCGCTTGATGACGACGTTTAACATCATCACTGAGCATACCGTCAATAACTTGCGCCAATACTTTTGGTAACCCTAATGAGCTCGCTGATATGACCTTTGAACCATACCGACAAGACTGACCTGACGCGAGAGCATATAACGTTGCTGCTAAACCTTGTTCATCAAATCGAGGGGAAGAAAGTCCTCCACTTAGCTGCTCAGGTCCAATAAAATAAACATCACCTAAACGAGCATTACTGTGCTGTAAATCACTACTCATTAACTCCATGATATTGTTACTGGTACTTTGACCATAAACATCGATTTGAGCGGTAACAGATGATCCCCAATCAACTAAGTAGACTTTGCCATCTGATTCGTTATAAACAACATTTGATGGTTTGATATCACCATGAATATAAGGTTTCGCTTTTTGATGGGCATTGATATTTCGTAAATAAACAAGTATATCAGCTAACTGCAGAGCAATATCAAGCACTAGTTCTGGTGATAATGGTCCATGTTGATAAGAAAATTTTTCAAGATCAATACCCGGAGCACGTGACATTTGCAAAATGCATTGTCTTTTAATTTTATGATATTGAATAACGTTGGGAATTCTAGGGTGGGACAGCTCACTTTGAATGCCTGCTTCTTCTTCAAGCCGGTCTTGAACATGCTGAGGAAGATTAAGTCGAGAGAATTTAAAGACAATACTTTGCCCTAACTTATCTTCTCCGGTAAAAACAAAGCCGTATGCGCCTTTACCTAGCAAGGAAATATGTTTATAACCTAACTGCTTTAATTGTTGCTGACAAAGCTCAACCCACTGTTTTAATTTAGTGGCATCTTTATGGCTCAATAAGTATATTGATTGGTCTTCAGCGATATAAAAATGTTGTAGTTTTTTTTCTGTCACTTAATTCAACTTCTTTTGTTTTATCTATTATTTTAACTATTAATCTTCTCTATTAGCTTTTACTGTTAACTATCTCAATTAAATTAACTTGTTTCAAATTGGCTGACATTAAAAAGGATGACCAACCATGACCCACATATTTGTTCCTTCAGATGACTTGGCAATATCAAAACGTACGACAATACCCGCTGTTAACGCTCGTAGCGAGACACCAACATCACTTTTCCAATCAGACAACAAGGTATCTTTATTATAGGTTGGAGAAACTCTACCCCCTTCAATAAACAATACCGTTTGAAACCAGTCCAAATTCAAAAAGTTCAGCCAGTTAACATCGGCTATGGGGTTATAATTTAGGGTCATTCTATATTCTGCACTCGCATATATGGCAGCTTTATCATGAAAGCGACTTTGTCTAAATCCTCTCATTCGGTAAATACCACCTAAGCTGGCACCTTCTAAAAATGGCGCGTTATCAATGACCTGACTATATCCTTTTTCATCATACGTTAACTTCCAACTTGGCGAATAACCGGTCCAAAAATTCAAAGCAAGTACGTTTTGTTTAGCAAAATTATTTGCACCAAAAGAAAAATACTTACTGGCTTCAAATTCTAGAAAGGTCCAGTTGTTGTTCGATTCTAACCACTGTGGGTTATAAGTAAATGATATATATTGGGAACTACCATGACTTGGATTAGTTGGAAAGTCGGTATTATCGTAAAGGTAACCAAGTTCAAGGGCATGTACAGCACCATCAAGTTCATCGGTATCATTTTGATATAATTGATATCGATTAAACTGTCGTGCGACTAAAACACTAGTACCATTTTTAAAAGGGTTCCAAGTAGGAACATCTTCAGCATTGGTTTGCACTAGGCCGCCTTCTAGCTTATAAGTTGACATTGCGCTATCAACTGCATTGCCCCAAGGAAGTACATATTCAAATTTTACATCCCACCAATTATTACTGCCCTTAGCAGCAATAAAGTCATCAAAACTAGAATTGTTTGAACCTGCTCTGGGTTCGCCTGGTGGAGTTAACTCATTGGGTAGCGGCGAATAAGCTCTTAATAAGGGAAAGTCTGCGACCATACCAACACTACTAATAAAAAGCCTTTTAGTACCAAAAAGCTTATAATCCCAGATACCAAAGCCAAGTCCTTTAGAGTCACCCATAAAAGCTGTTGCTCCAGCAGACATTTGCTTTTGATATAATCCTGTCGCCATAGTGCCGATGCCAATCATTGTCCCTAAGTCATCACTAGAATAAGCATAAGGCAAGATTAAGGTTTCACGTTGTTTGCTATTTTCGACTCGATCTACATTAAGCTTCACCCGGGCGGATGAATTTGCTTGGCTCTTAGCAGGAATGAGGGTAATTAAGATAATCGTAAATAAAATTCTGGACATTCAATTCTCGAATAACTATCGGGGAGGTTAAACAATTTTAGCTGGGATTTTTGTTTGAACTTTAGTTTAACCAAATACTGAACAGTGTGATCAGTATTTGGTAAGTAGAAAGCTATTTTGCATGTACAGCATCAAATTTAGTGCGCAGTGATTTTGCCCACTTTCTGATAATTATTTTAGCATCTTGTCGGTTTGATACTCGCGTAGCCCATTGGTAATAGCCTTTATCTCTTGCTTCTTTTGAGTCAACAATACGAGCTAAAATTTCACCACTGACCGCATCATACATTTCAAGATAAAGCGTTGCTTCCCCAGCAGTATCAACATAAGTTTTAATATTAGTCGCCGTTAAAATATCAGGGGCATTAATATCTAAATTAATAATGCTAGGTTTCAACAACAAAGTACCAGCAACTGCTTGATCAGTTACTTTATAGTTCGAACTTTTAGTAAACTCCTCAGTGAAAGTTTCATCAAACAACTTAGCCACACTTTCTTTAATCCTAACGACTTCTCTATCATTTATCTTGGTCGAAAGTGAACGTTGGTCTCGGTTGTAATCCCGTTGCCAGTTTTTCTTAAAAGCAACCGTACTGTTACTAATTTGAATTTTATCGTAATCTGCGAAGTTAACTCCCTCTTTCCTATAAGCAATGGTTGAGCGAGTATTCTTTACTAATTCCATTCCTTCAGGTGAAACTTCTGGAGCCTCTTGAGTGTTCATTGAACCACAGGCGCTAAGAGCTAACACACCAGTAATGGCCAGTGTTTTTATATTAAAAATGTTGTTTAATTTATAACTTTTCATATTGTCTCCTTGTTATTTAAAATAAGATTTTTCTTGCTAATGCAATATAATTAACGCACTAGCAAGAGAAAAGCAACTAATGCCGACGTCCACCACCTCTAGTTGGCATTTGCCTGCTGCCGCCCATTTGACGAGCTCTTAAATCACGGTTCATACTACCATGATCAAAACTTGGTTTAGTCGACGGTCTTTGCTGTGGTCTTTGCTGTGGCCTTTGCTGTGGCTGTGTCGACGGTCTTTGCTGTGGTCTTTGTTGAGGCCTTTGTTGTGGAACATTTTTCCAATCATTATTGCTACGATTCTGCCATTTGTCGCCATCTCTTCGCACAACTTGTCCATTTTTATCAGCAAAAACATTGTTGGCACGATTTGGTTTATTGTGGGCTTTTTGAATATTACTATTTGCTATATTTTGTTTAACATTGCGTGTGCTATTCGCTGGGCGTGAATAAATATTATCACGTGTTACTCGGTTATTCACATTGCCAACTACCCGTGCGCGATTTCCGGCATTAATGGTATTGCCTATATTAATATTGCCGTTCACGTTGATGGTTGTTCGATGGTAGCCACCACGATATCCGCCGCCGTACCAACCGCCACAACATGGTCTATAGTAACCACCATAACCGCCGCCCCAAGTGACACCTACACGGAAAAATGGACTGCCCCAACTTACGCCATAGCTCCAACCCGTCCACGGGTTATAACCGACATGCATTCCCCACGTTGGTGGACGAGGATAATACCAACCGCCGACATAAGGAGGGTAATACCAACCTGTACCGTAAATAGGCACACCGTAATAAGAATATGACCACATATAACCCGGTGTATAACCGACATAAACAATTTCAGGCGTCGAGTCGTAAATAGTGACGTACGTAGTATTATAAACAGGCGAGCTAGGGGGAATTAATGCAATTTCATCATCAGGGATTTCATCGGCGACTTGCCATGGCCCATCAGCATTATCAGCTTCAAACCAAACACCGTTATCAACTGCGTAATAATGTCCTTTTATCCGTAAAACTTGAGCGCCAGTATTAACCGCGTATGCGACATCAGTACCGCTGACATTTTTAAACTCTGGTTTACCGTGATAACTCACTGATAATGTCGCTTCATCACGTTTTATTGCTGCTGTTTGTGGAATTTGAGCATCTAATACTGCTTGTTCTGCTTCTTCAGTACCAGCAACGGATGATCTTAACCCTCCTATTTCAGACTCTGGCGGAATATCTTGAAAGCTTTTTGGTAGTTTATCAGCTCGCACAAAAGCCCATGGGCCTTGTTCAGATTTACTTTTAAACCAACGACCGGACAGTAATAAATACATTTCACCACTGGCTAACTCACGTAACCATGGCGTTTCGGTATTTTTTACATAAAGTAATTTACCGCCAACTAAACTAGTCCATTCTGGATTACCACTAGAAACTACCAGCTCAGTCGATTTAATTGCCGTTACTATTTCAGGTGATACTACAGATACTTCTTTAGTATTGCCGTTTTCCTTTGGCATCACAGCCACTAAGTCAGCAGGTGGGTAATCAGTGATAATCCACGGTCCTAAGGCACTTGAAGATTGGTACCAGAAATTACCACTGGTTAAAAAATACTTTGAGGCATTAACTTTAATAACCGCAAATGGTGTATTTAAAGCTCTTTGATAGTGAGTCTTTTCAATGTCTCTAAATATTGGTTCACCATCATAAGTTAATAAAACAGCTAACTTATTTCTAAAAACAATAACTGGCGGATCATTTTTTATATTCTCAAGACTTTGTTTAGCTTGTTTGGCAGTCGCTAAACTTGCAGTTAACTTTGATAATGAAGCAGTGAAACTTGAATTTTTTAATTTTTGGTCAACAAAAGTTGTGAACTCTTTCTCGCCTTCGTCATTCGAGTCTGGCCAAGCAACTTTCAGTACTTTTAAATTATTTATCACGACAGAATTGGCACTGCGATCCGTTTCAATGATTGATGTAAACCAAAAAACCCCATAAATAGGCTTTTTACCTTTTATCTCTAGCGCCATTGCCGAACGAGCAGTTAAAATATTACCATTAAGGCTTTCCGGTTGTGGTTGGTAAACAACAATATTGCCTTTATCTCCCGTTAACTCCTGCGGCCAATCAACATCAGCAAAAGCCATTTGGTGAAAAATGGCAATAAAGCTCAATAAAATACAATGAGTTAATTGCCTAATTCGATGAAAGATATTTTTCATAGGTTAATCCTTTATTTATAATATTCATTACCAGGTAAATTAATCATAAGGTAATGACTTAAATCTTAAATTTAAAATTGTGATTCACTTAAATTTCAGTCAATATTTCTAATATTTATTTGCTTCAAATTTATTACACATGATGTCCATTATTATAACGCTTGAGATTTTTTCATTTTATTCGCGATACCAAGCAAGGCAATACCATCAAACAGAAAGTTAATTCCTATTATAAGTCCAATAATCCAGGCACTTGCGAAAGGCCAACTATCAATAACGATGACACCAAGTATAAAAGAAAGTACCCCACTTAATAAACTGAACCATCTAACAGATGAATTAAGCTCAAACGCCAACATAATCGAGCTAAAACCGCTAATCAGAAAATATATCGCGATCAATAATCCGAGTACAGATAAAATGATGGCGGGGTGTAATAGAATTATAAAAGCTAAAATAACTAAAATTATTGGTTTAAACCATAACGACATATTTTGTCTTTTATTATGCCAAGCATTGTACGTTAGGGCTAATGACGCTAATAAAAATATTCCACCAACAAAAGCGTTAAAACTCAAACCAATAAAATTAGGTACCAAAATCCCTAATCCACCAATAACCACCATAAAAAGTCCAGTTTTACGGGCTGTTTCTATGAAAGTTAAGTTAAATTGTTGCTCAAGTGTTTCAGCACGACTAATTTTTTCTATTTTAGAAGATTTATCTAGTGAGTTGATGTGACTTTCCTGCTTTAACAAGTTACTAATAACTTGTATTCTCTATTAAAATATTGTTAAGAGCAAGTTGCAATTAGCCCCTTAACTTCTGGTATTTTCAAGGCTAAAGAGTTGACCTGCTTTGAAGTTAAAAAGTGTAATTGACTACATTGGTTAGAGGTTAATTGACGATTAAAAATTTATTAAAGGTCTCCTTGTTTTGCTAATATTAAACAAAGAGCTATAGATTCTGTAGTTTATATTCAAACAACAGCAACTTGGTAGTAAACTAACATCATTGTTATTTAATATTTTCATTTACTTTAAAAGGGAAACTCATGAAAAAAATCTTCATCTTTATTTTACTCTTAATCCTACTCGTTAGCGGCGGTGCGATTTGGTTTCTTGGAAGCGATAAACTCAATAACTTAATTGCCGAACAAATTCAGCTTCAAGGCAGTAAATACACTGAGCAAAGTGTTACGGTGAAAAAAGTTGATATGCAATTATTGCATGGTGCTGGCACGATTAATGGATTAGTACTTAATAACCCTAAAGGTTATTCACCAACTCCTGCATTCTCCCTTAATAAAACTACCTTAGACATAAACATTCAAAGCCTAGGGGGTACAACAAGTGGTGGCCCTATCGTTATTGATGCCATAGTAATTGATAGCCCCGAAGCTTTAGTGGAATTTAATGAAACGGGCGGTTCGAATATTCAAGTGATTCTGGATGCTATTAACAAAAATTTACCTAAGTCGTCAGGAACAAGTCAACCTAGTAATGAAACAACTAGCAGAAAAGCAGATCCTAAGGTACGCGTTAAAAAGTTTGTATTGGCAGGTGTCGCTTTACGTGTTGATTTAACCAAGCTTGGCAATACGACCCATAAAAAAACCTTACCCGATATTAATTTAAGCGATATTGGCGGGGAAGCTGGATTACCAGCAAGTGAACTTGGTGGTGAATTACTCAAGCGTGCCCTTTCAGGTATCTGGAAGTCAGCGAAAAAAGAACAAGAAAAAGTATTAAAAGACCAAATTAAAGACAAAGCAAAAAGTGAAGCGAGTAAATTATTCAATAAATGGACAAAAGATAATTAATAATTTTATCCCCCAAAAAAAACCTGCAAGTGCAGGTTTTTTTTTAAATAATGATAATTATTTCTTTTAACTCATATGTACCAACATATTGCTTGGTTCTTCCAGGAATGACTTCCATAAATTACAAAACCTTGCAATTGAACCACCATCAATGATGCGATGATCGCCAGACCAACTGACTTGCATTATTTGACGAGCTTCAACTTCACCAGCAGCATTAAAACGAGGTAGTGTTTGCAGTTTACCTAAAGCCACAATCGCCGCTTCTGGTTTGCTAATTATCGGTGTCGCAACCGTTCCACCAATTGCGCCAATATTTGAGATGGTGATAGTACCACCTTTTAAATCAGCCGCTTGAACTCGGCCACTTCTGGCATCACTGGTTAAACGGGTAATATCATTCGCCAAATCTAAAATTGACTTAGTTTGCACCTGTTTAACGTTAGGTACTAATAAGCCGACTTTTGAGTCAACGGCCATACCAATATTATGATCATCAAAATAAGTTAATTCAGTACAATCATCGTTAACTTGTGAATTAATTACAGGGAATTGTTTTAACGCTAACGACATTGATTTCATAAAAAATGGCATCATGGTTAATTTGATATCTTGCTTTGCGTACACTTCTTTCAATTCTTTACGAAGCTTAATCAAATTGGTCATATCAATTTCTTCACAATAGGTAAAGTGAGGAATAGTTGATACCGAGTTAACCATCGCTTTTGCCATTACCGCTTTGATACCACGTATAGGTTCAACACGTGTTCCGCCAACTTCAGTTTGATTAGCTACAGCGACTTGAGAGGAAGAGTTTTTGGTTTCAGCTTTGGTAAAAGCAATGATATCTTCTTTGTAAACTCGTCCTTTTTTGCCAGTTCCAGGAACTTCGTGAATATTAACATTCATTTCACGAGCAACTCGTCGAACAGCGGGACTTGCAACAGCTTTACCATTAACAGTTTTAGTGGTTAATGGCGTATCTTTTTTGTCAATATTTGGATTAATTGCAACAAGTTGAGGTGTTTTTAAACTTTCAGGCTGATCGACAGTAACAGCCTGAGCAACCGCTACAGCACTACCTGCAATTTCAATAGAAAACAGCGGTTGATGAACTTTAGCAATGTCACCTTTTGAATAATTTAGTTTGACTATTTTACCCGCGTGCATTGCTGGAATTTGAACAAGGGCTTTATCGGTCATAACATCTGCGATTGGCTGATCTTCTTCGATTACATCACCTTCGTTAACAAGCCATTCGACTATTTCACACTCAACAATACCTTCACCGATATCAGGAAGTATGAAGTCTGCAACAGCATTTGATGATGAAGCGATACTTTCAACAGGCGTTACTATTTGCTCTGTATTTTCAGTTTTTGATGAGGTTTCTTTATTAGCATCATTATTTGAGCCTGAATCACTTGTACCCTCAACAGTTACTGAAAACAACGGCTGATGAACTTTAGCAATATCACCTTGTTGATGGTATAACTTTTCAATAACCCCATTATGCATTGCTGGAATTTGTACCAAGGCTTTATCTGTCATTACATCAGCAATCGGCTGATCTTCAACAATGGCGTCACCTTCTTTAACTAGCCATTCAACCAGCTCACATTCAACAATACCTTCACCAATATCTGGCAATATAAAATCAATACTCATAATCTTTTCTAGCCTCGATAAATTAATAATTTACGCTACGTTTAATTGCTTCATAAACTTTTAAGTGATCTGCAACATATTCTTTTTCTAACGCCAATGGGTAAGGAGTATCTAAGCCACAAATACGCTCTACAGGAGACTCTAAATGTAGGAAACATTCTTTTTGAACAGTAGCTGCTATTTCACTAGCAAAGCCTGCAGTTAACGGCGCTTCTTGAGAAACAACTAAACGTCCTGTTTTTAATACGGAATTAACGACAGTCTCAATATCCCAAGGTAGAATTGTTCTCAAATCTACAATTTCACAAGAAATACCATCGTTTGCTGCCATTTCGGCAGCTTTTTCGATAATTTCCATCTGAGCACCCCACGCAAGCAAAGTAATATCATTGCCTGGAGTAACAACTTCAGCTTTGCCTAAAGGCAATTGATAATCTTCTTCTGGCACTTCACCAACCGATGCACGATATAAACGCTTGGGCTCAAAGAAGATAACAGGGTTGTCATCACGAATTGAAGCAAGTAATAAACCTTTGGCTTGATAAGGATTACGTGGAATGACCACTTTTAAACCTGGTGTGTGAGCAAAATATGCTTCTGGCGATTGGCTGTGATATAAACCACCTGCGATACCGCCACCATATGGAGAACGAATAGTTAGTTTACCAACATCAAATTCATTACCACTGCGATACCTAAATTTTGCTGCCTCATTTACAATTTGATCGAATGCAGGAAAAATATAATCAGCAAATTGGATTTCAGCAATAGGCACACTGCCCTGAGAGGCTAAACCATTTGCAAAACCAATAATGCCTTGCTCAACTAATGGAGTATTAAAGCAACGCGCTTTCCCAAATTTTTCTTGTAGACCACTGGTTGCACGGAACACTCCACCAAAATGACCCACATCTTCACCAAAACAGACGGTTTTATCATTTTCCTGCATCGCAATGTCTAATGCATTGTTGATAGCATGTAATAAATTCATTTGAGCCATGATTAAAATTTCCCCGCAGTAAATGGATATGCATCTGGATATTGTTTGATGTGCTCTTTAAGTTCATCAAGTTGAGCTTGTAAATGCACTGGTGGTACATCATAGACATCTGAGATAAGGGTATCCAAATGGGGTTTATCAATTTTTTCTGAAACTTTAACAGCCGCTAATACATCTTCACGGTACTGATCAAACAGCTCAGTTTCTTGCGCTTCATCCCACCACTCTTGTTTTAACATCCAGTTTTTCATACGTAAAATTGGATCGTTAGCTTGCCATACTTCCTCTTCTTCACGTGTACGGTAACCAGAAGGATCATCTGAAGTTGAATGGGCACCTAACCGATAAGACATTGCTTCAATAAGCACTGGTGCATTTTCTTTTAAAGCATATTCACGGGCAGTTTGTGTCGCCAAAATAACCGCAAGAATATCGTTACCATCAATTCTCAGGGTTTTAATACCATAACCGACCCCACGCGAAGCGATGCCGTTACCTTTAAATTGTTCATCTGAAGGTGTTGATATCGCATAACCATTGTTACGACAGAAAAATATAACAGGGGCTTCTTGTACTGCAGCCATATTTAAACCAGCGTGAAAATCGCCTTCAGAGGCAGCACCTTCGCCAAAATAACACATGGTTACTTCGTCTAATCCTTGAAGTTTTTGACCGTAGGCGTAACCAGTTGCTTGGGGTATTTGTGTACCAAGTGGTGAAGATACTGTCATGTAGTTAAGTTCATTTGAGCCATAATGAATTGGCATCTGACGACCTTTCCCTAAATCTTTAGCATTAGAAAACAATTGGTTCATGAAGTTTTCAAGACTGAAACCTCTAAACATCAATGCCCCTTGCTCCCTATATTGCGTCATGATCATATCTTGAGGCTTTAAACCAGCAGCACCACCTACGCTTGCTGCTTCTTCACCTAAAGCGGCCATATAAAAGCTTAAACGACCTTGGCGTTGTGAAGCGACCATACGCTCATCTAATACACGATGAAACGCTAAAGTTTTATAAACCTTAGTAGCAAGCTCTTGATCCATTTCTGGCATTTGAGCCCCTTTATAAAGGGTGCCATCTTGTTTTAATATTTTAAGGAGTGGAATTTCGACTGAATGACCGTCAATAAAACTAGGCTGGTGTACTACCTGCCCTTCATTATAAATGTCAGAGTTCATAGCATTCTCTTTATTATCTGCTTGTTAGCTTCAATTTTCGCAGCAAGTTAAACATTTTTCATCTTTGTCAGTATAGACCTATACTCACAGACAACTAAAAAACATTAATTAAAATAATAATTAAATTATTCAACTTATATTGCAAAAACCCAGCTTGTTATTAGCTTTTATTTATACGCCGCACTTTACCTTTACGTAAACTGAGATTCAAGTTAACAGAGAAATAGAGCCTTAAAATGCCCCTACACAGTGAGCATAAATGTTTACAGGAGGAGGTAAGTCATTAATTTAGTTAACATTAGGGGTAGTAAAGTGAGTACAACACTCACTTTACTAAAGATAAGTTAGCATATTGTTGTTGGGGTTACGGTTAGCAGCGCGCGTTGCCCGATAGCAACATTAGCATTTGGAAAGATTATAGCTTCACCTTGTTTCTTTGTTCGATGCTCAATATCTCCATCGGTAGCAATTAGGCTATTTATTGGGAAATCGGTAAAGTTTTCAACATCATCTGAAAAATGCAAGTGGAAATCTGGATGAAGACGGTTGATTGTTTGGTCAATTTCAAAAATACAAAAATCTGATGAAATATACTCTTTAAGCTGTAAATTTTGCCCCGAGATAAACCGAGTTAATGTTTGTTTTACAGCGGCGAAATTAGTCATATCATTTTCACCAAAAGGTTTAACCTTACCCAATTCAACGGTAAAAGCATCAGCACCAAATTCATTTGATGAAAAATAGCTAAAAGTTGTTGTCGGAGAGTGAGACAATAAAACGGTATTTATTCCACAAGCCAATAAAAATTGTAGTTGGTCTTCTTTCCATGGTTTTTCATGCCTGAAAGGATAGACAGCAAACTTATCATTTTTGGATCCTCGAATAGCAGTATGTAAATCATAATGAGAACGTTGGCGGTTATCACTCACTTTACTGCCTTGCTCAAAAAAATCTCTAACTGTATTTTCTAATAGCAAAGCACGATGACGCTCTTTATTAATTAAACCTTCACCATTGCCTTGATCTTGTGAATGGCCACCAGAAAATAATCGGTTTAAATTTTCTTCTACAAAACGTTCCGAGATATTAATGGATGCAGGGTTACCAAACAAAAAAAGTACACGCTCTTGAAGATGTAGGTTCCCTAAAATAAGTTGCTTAATTAATTCACTGCAAATCTCAATTGGTGCCGTTTCATTACCGTGAACAGCACTCGACAAAACTATATCTTTAGTAGATGAGTGAGAAAGCGGTTCAAATATAATGATCCCAGTATCAAGCACAGATACTTTTGATAAACTATTTGTCTCATTATTTGATACCTCAAAAGAGAAAGCAGGCATTGAAAACTCATACTTACGAGTGACAGTAAGAAAATCGCCAGTATCTTGTAACTCTTTGGATAGTTGCTCTTGTTCGGATAACTTGTTCACATTAACGTCCAGTTTTAAATGATTTTGTGTAGTGTACGCCAAACTATATAAATTTTCGCCTAAAAAGCACATTATAAAGACTAAATTGACCACTGATAATTTCCATTTTAAAGTGTCATTTTAGAACACTTAATGCTATAAATTCTTATAGAAGAAATAAATACAATTTTGAAAAACTGTTTTCTAGGTCAACTGTTTTTAAGGCAACTGAATGTTGAAGATACCTTGTATTCTCTTTGTTGCATGGATGAGCATAACAATAAGTTTTATATGCAAAGCAAAAGATGTTATTAACTTAAGCACTTTTGAATTCCCCCCTGAACACTCAAAAACATTACCTCACCAAGGCGTTATTAGCCACATTATTGAACTTGCCTTTGCCCAAGAGAACATCCACGTTGAATGGCAGTACTACCCTATACCTAGAGCATTTATGATGGCAAAATCGGGTAGAACAGATGGTACGGCATCCTTTGGCTATTCTAAAGAGCGTATGGATGGTATGTATATAAGTGATAGCATTATTACCTCGAGCACTTATTTTTATCATTTAAAGTCTAAAACCTTTAATTGGGGAAAAATGGCAGACCTTTCAGGTTTACGTGTTGGTGTTACCAACAAATTAAACTATGGTGAAGACTTTAATAATGCAGTTAAAGAGAAAATATTTACTGTCGATAGCTCGCACCATGATGATTTGAATTTTAACAAGCTTCTTGCTGGACGTATTGATATATTTCCAATGACACACGGAGTTGCCGAATATTCACTAATGGCAAGGTTTCCCAAAGGAACATTAGAAAAACTTACTTATAATAAAAAAGCGGTGAGAGTCTATGATTCTTTTATCTATTTCCCACAAAATTTAGCCCGCAGCGAATTCCTCTTAAAAAGTTTCAACCAAGGATTGATAAAGCTTCACCACAGTGGTAAATATCAACAAATAATAGCTAACTATAAAAAAGGCGACTACTCTATGCCGAATGCTAATAACAATAACTAAATATAAAAAAACTCTATTCAATATGAGGTATCAATGAGTGTATTAACCACAAAGTGCTTTTTTGATGAACAAACACATACCGCAACTTACCTTATTGCGGACGAACAAACTAACAGCTGTGCAATAATTGATTCAGTATTAGATTTTGATCAACCATCGGGCACCACAACAACAACATTAGCCGATAAACTTATTGCTTATATTCAAGACAAGCAATGGCGATGTCATTGGATACTCGAAACTCATGCCCATGCGGATCATTTATCAGCTGCACCTTATTTACAAAAAACCTTAGGCGGGAAAACAGGTATTGGCCGTCATATAACAAAAATTCAAGAAACTTTTAAGCCAATATTTAACTTTGAAGAGTCGTTCGCTACTGATGGTAGTCAATTTGATCAATTATTTAATGAAGGAGATATTTTACCGCTAGGAAACTTATCCATTAAAGTCATGCATACACCCGGACATACTCCTGGCTGTGTAACGTATTTAATTAACGACGCCGCTTTCATCGGCGATACACTATTTATGCCTGATTATGGCACCGCACGTTGTGATTTTCCTGGTGGCAATGCCAGTACTTTATTCCAATCTATTCAAAAAATTTTAGCACTCCCTGCCAATACGAAACTTTATACCGGACATGATTACAAAGCCCCTAATCGAAACGCTTATGCCTGGCAAAGTAATGTTGAAGAGCAAAAAAGTAAAAATATTCATCTTGATGATAAAGTAACAATGGAGTCCTTCACTCACTTTAGACAACAGCGAGATTCAAGCCTGAGTATGCCAAAATTACTTTTACCAGCTATACAAGTTAATATCAGAGCAGGCCAACTCCCTCCGGTTAACAGTAATGGGCTTCACTGTTTGTCATTACCCATTAATGCATTTATTCAAAAATCATCAGGTAGCAAATGAAATTACAACAATTAACTAATGACATTTATATTTGTGATCAAATTGAATTGTTGGATATTGAACAATTTATTGGTTTGGGGATTAAAACGATCATTAATAACCGCCCAGATCAAGAAATTAAAATGCCGTTATCAGTAGCTGTGGCAGAAAAATCTAAAGAGTTTGGCATTAACTATTATTACTTACCCATTGAACCTAACGGTTATACCTCAAATAACATCGAGTCGATAACAGCAATATTAAATGAATCGTTCAAACCAGTTATCGCTTACTGCCGAACAGGAAATAGAAGTACTTCGTTATGGGCTAAAAGCCAACAGAGTATATTAGGCCGTGAAACAGTGATAAAAAAAGCCAAAAAAATTGGCTTTGATATAGAGGAAATACTGTAAAGGTTGAAGTTACAATCCAGCGTGACTAAAAACTTCACCGACAATATCTTGAGCTTCTTTAATAATTACCGCTAAGTGAGCTTCATTAATAAAGCTTTCAGCATAAATTTTATAAATCTCTTCGGTGCCTGATGGACGAGCAGCAAACCAGCCATTTTTAGTGACGACTTTAAGGCCGCCAATAGCGGCGTTATTACCAGGAGCATGTGTTAATATTTGCTCGATTACTTCACCTGCGAGGCAGTCAGTGCTTATCGCATCAGCGCTAAGCTCAGTTAACACTTTCTTCTGAGCTAAACTAGCAACGGCCTCAACTCTGCCATAACAGGGTTGACCAAGTTCTTTGACTAATGATAGGTAGTGTTGATGAGGATCTTTTCCCGTGACTGCAAGTATTTCAGCAGCTAACAAAGCCATAATGAAACCATCTTTGTCTGTGGTCCAGCAACTACCATCTAATGCTAAGAACGATGCACCAGCGCTTTCTTCACCACCAAAAGCAAAACTTGAATCATGAAGACCATCAACGAACCATTTAAAACCAACTGGAACTTCCGCTAAAGGACGGTTGATATAATGTGCTACTCGATCAATCAATGAACTTGAAACCAAGGTTTTGCCAATTTTAGCTGTTTGTGGCCAATTTCTATGGGTCATCAAGTAGTTTATGGCTACCGCTAAATAATGATTAGGATTCATTAAGCCACCTGTTTTAGTGACAATGCCATGCCGATCAAAGTCAGGATCATTACCAACAGCTAAATCAAAGTCATCCTTCATCGCAATTAGACCGGCCATAGCATAAGGCGATGAGCAGTCCATTCGAATCTTTCCATCTTTATCAAGTGGCATAAAAGCAAAGCTGGCATCAACAACAGGATTAACTATTTTTAAATTAATACCGTATTTTTTTGCAATAACTGGCCAGTAATGAATGCCGGAGCCTCCTAGGGGGTCAACACCAATGGTAACACCAGATTGTGCGATGGCTTTCATGTTAACGACTTGATCAAGCTGGTTAACATAAAGTGTTATAAAGTCTTGTTTACTTAATAAACTCGACTGCATAGCATCATTAAGTGGAATTTGAAGTATATCAGTGAAATGATTAGCTAATATATCATTTGCACGCTGCTCAATATTTTTGGTGATTTCGCCTTCCGCAGGACCGCCATGAGGGGGGTTGTATTTAATACCGCCATCAGAAGGGGGATTATGAGAAGGCGTTATAATTAAACCGTCAGCTTGCTCAGTATGGCTTTTGTTATGACTAATGATAAGTCGAGAAATGACAGGCGTTGGCGTAAAACCTTCGTCTTGTTGGATTACAACAGGAATTCCGTTGGCAATGAGTACCGATAAAGCACTGGAAAATGCAGGCTCAGACAATGCATGAGTATCTTTACCTAAAAATAACGGGCCTTGAAATCCTTGTGCCAACCGATATTCTGCCACCGCTTGGCAAATAGCAAGAATATGATATTCATTGAAACTAAGTTTTTCAGCACTACCACGGTGCCCAGAGGTACCAAAAGTGACTTTTTGTTCAACACAACTGACATCAGGCTGTAGAAGAAAATAATCACTGACTAATCTTCCAATGTTTATTCTGTCTTCTGGACGAGCTGGTTTGCCTGCATGATGATGAACTGTCATTTAAATTCCTAAATATTTTTATATGGGTAAAACTACAATAATTCTCGAATTTTCTCTGCGTCATCATCACTGTAACCTAAAGCATGAGCGACCTTAGTTAACATCATTTTTTTACGGGTGGTGTTTGAATTGGTCATTACCCAGAATGGACTATCAGGGATTTGTCGTGGTTTAGTACTGCTGCCACTGGCTGCCAGTTCTTTTTCGCTTTTTGCAAAATATAAACGGTCTCGACCGCTAATTTCGGTTACCACTGAAAACAGAGAAGCATGACCACGATATAACGCAGCTAAAATTAATAAAAATCGGCCAACAGCGCCACGTTGCATTGCCAACTCTTCTTTATTGACGTAGTTAAAAACGGTTTCATTAATATCTTTAGCGACAAACTCATTGGATTCAATCACCTCAACGATACTTTCTTGCGCTATTGTTTTATCTGTTACTTCATTTGTTGCTGAATCAGAAATTGGTTCATTTACTGTGCTTAAAGAGTGTAAACCCACTTCAAGAGATAATAAACGACGCAAAATCGAAGAGGCACTTTCGCCGATAAATTGTGTATTGCTCGCAATAAATTGATAAAGCTCTTCGTCTATTTCGATGTTTTTCATATACTACCTTGCAAAAAAAATTGTCGCGGCAAGAGTATACTTATCTAAACGAAAACTCTCTAGTGCCTATTGATAATTGTTCATTCTTTTTATCCCAAATAAAACAATATTCAGTTAAAATGTCAGTTGTTACCAAAATATCAAACATTTGAGACAATAATGACACTCACACCCACTTCATTAATTAAATCCCCTTTACTAAACTTCCAACAACAAGGAAGTGGTGATCACCTTATTTTGATTCATGGTTTATTTGGCAGTTTAGAAAACCTAAACATGGTCGCAAAAAAAATGGCTCAACATTATTGTGTTACCAGTGTCGATGTTAGAAACCATGGCCTGTCTTTTCATGAAAATGATATGGCTTACGACAGCCTTGCTCAAGATGTTGTGAACTTACTTGATCATTTAGCTATTGAACAAGCCTATGTTTTAGGGCATTCAATGGGTGGTAAGATTGCCATTCAATTAGCACTTACTTTTCCTGATAGAGTTAAAAAACTTATTGTTGCCGACATTTCCCCAGTTCAATACCCTGCGCACCATACAAAAATCATTGAAGGGTTAAAGGCCATTGATTTATCGCAAGTAAACAAGCGCAGTGATGCAGACAAGCAATTAGCACCTTATGTTGATAATATCGGAGTAAGACAGTTCCTCTTACGTAACCTAGCAGCTGATACAGAAGCTAAGAATAATCAGTACTCATTTAAGTGCAGTCTTGAATTCATCGCTAACTGTTACCAACAAATTATGGAAGGCTATCAAGGAAGTAATAAATTTAACAAGCCAACTTTATTTATCAAAGGTGGAGATTCTGACTACATACAATTAGCGCATAAGGAAATAATTAATAAAATACTGCCCTCAAGTACTGTAAAAATTATACAAGGTGCAGGACACTGGTTACATGCTGAAAAAACCACTGCATTCAATAAAATTGTCAGTGACTTTTTAGAACGTTAATTAAAAAATAATTTATAAAGAGTTTATAAATTATTAAACAATAACACTCTGTTCCTTGATGGCGATCAAATCTAAGTGAACAATTCACACTATACTCTTTGTAATCATATTCAGTTTTGTAATCTTTAGGGATTTACCGCCCATAGTTTTGCTGTCAAAAATATGGGCTTGCCACCCGCCTTATGTTATAGTGCCGCCAGTTTTTTTTAGGGTAAGATTGTACTGTCATAATGCTTTCAGAAAATATAGAACTTATAGAGGCGGTAGGCCTAAATTTATTCTTCGCTTTTATCTTTATTTTCATTGGGTTATCTATCCATGATGTAATGAAAACAAATGATGTACCTAAAATGGGTCGTTATGTTGTTTATTTTGTATTATTTTTAGGGTGCTTTGGTTTTATAGCCAAAGGCATTATTCAGTTTTTCTGGGAAAGTCAGGGAATTGGATAGATGTTAAAGAGTATATAAGATGGCAAAAGAAGTTAGTGACTTAACCACTATTGATTTATTTAGTGATGAAAAGCGTCCAGGTCGTCCAAAAACGAACCCGCACCCGCGTAATATTCAAATAAAAATAAATAAACGTAACCAAGTTAAGCGTGACAAAAATAACGGGTTAAAAAGGGTAGAATTTAAGATTCACCACAGTTTATTTCAACAGTTAGAAGAGTTGGCCAAAGAAAAAAATGTAAGTCGTGGCGAGCTTATAGAGTCGTTATTGAAAGATCAATTAGCGAAATCGTAAAGTTTAAATTTAAAGTTATAAGGTTAATATTTCATGTCAATTGTAGGTTTATTTTTCGGTAGTGATACCGGTAATACTGAAGCAGTAAGTAAAATGATCCAGAAAAAACTGGGTAAGAAACTTATCGAAGTTAAAGATATCGCCAAAAGCACCAAGGAAGAAATAGCAGAGTTTGATATGTTAATTCTAGGTATTCCAACGTGGTATTACGGTGAAAACCAATGTGACTGGGATGACTTCCTACCTGATTTAGAAGAAATCGATTTTACTGACAAATTAGTCGCAATCTTTGGATTAGGCGACCAAGAAGATTATGCTGAATATTTTTGTGATGCAATGGGTCCATTACGCGATATCGTTGAGTCAAAAGGCGGCATTGTTGTTGGTAACTGGCCAACTGAAGGGTATGAATTTGAAGCATCAAAAGGCTTAGTTGATGACAATACCTTTATTGGTTTATGTGTTGATGAAGACAGACAACCAGAATTAACCGAAGAGCGTGTTAATAAATGGGTTGAACAAATAAATGAGGAAATGTGTTTAGCTGAATTTTCAGAGTAAAATATCAGCTTTTTAGTCGACCCCATTAAAATCAAAAAATATAGAGCCATGTTGACAAGTCAACATGGCTTTTTTAATTACAGAATAATATTTAGTTTCATTAAGCTAAATTACCGTGATTCTATTTTAATATCCCATAAATAATCTTGATGAGAGCCACAAATTTCACTAAATTCTTTACCTGCCTTATTTCCTTTACCATCGAATAACGTTTGTAATATTCCTGCTCTAGCCTTCAACAAATCCTCATAGTTCTCCGCCGACATCGTTGCTAATTTTCGGTACTCACCACCAATAATATGTGACATCCAGCCCCAAGAAGTTAGTTTACCTTTGCCAACAAAACTATTGTAAATGGGTGCGAATTTAGTTTTAACAATTTCATCTGCCTTATCTTCGTTATTGAAATCACAAACCATATAGACTGACATACTGGCTTTACCTCTAGAGGAGTTTTTCACTAACGGACTACCTGCTTCATACTTCCAAATGTAATCCTCATGACTTCTACAACCTTTAGATAGGGCATCAAACGTCTTCCCGAAAGCCGCATCAAATTTTTTGGCCATTTTATCTTGAGCATCAAATAAGCCTTGAACGCTAGTAGCGGTATGATACAAAATCCTTCGCCACTGCCCTCCGGTATGATGCGCTAACCACCCCCAACCTTTTATAGTGCCATCTTTAACAGCGGCATCGTAAATCGGTGCATAATTAGTTTTAACTTCCTTATCCGCTGCGGGCTCTAATTCAACATCGCAATTAAAATAAGTGGCATAACTGTACATTTCCATTTTATCTTCAGCCATGGTGGCAAAAGAAAGTATTATTGAGACTACAAAACTCAAAATAATTTTGAACGGCTTCATAATTATCTCCATACATATTTTACTGATTTACATGGCATCATTGCCCTGTATCATCAAACCTTCCACATCCATTAACGTAGAAGATTGTGCCTAAGCATAGACTAAAAGTGCTCATATACAATTATCACCTCAGAGCTAACAACTTACTAAATAAAATAATACATGTAAAACAACACCTTATTACTAAATCAAAGAAGCATCCCTCATAATTACATTACTTTTATTGGGCTAATAATTTATCTCGAACCGATAATGCATAACGAGACCCTTCATCTGAAACAAAGGTATATTTAATAAGTCGATCAATAGAAATTAGTCCATCCTCTTGCTCTAGGGTTCCATCAAGTACAAAAGAAGCACTTAATAAACAAGCATCTCCCCATTTCACAAAAGCTTCGAATTCTCCTGGAGTTAACAAACAAACGGCAGTAAACAATTCTCCTGCTTGTTGTTTTTTGTCAAAAGTCCAAAGTAATTGAGCAGCCCTTTCGAGCACTTCAATGTTTTCTTTAAACGCTATCGCAACTTCTTCAATGAAAATAAAACCATTTTCTTTATCTTGAGTATTTTGCAAATAATCCATCATTGCCATTTGTGCGAACGCAGAATTGTTAACCATTAGTTGATCAACAATAGGTTTTTGCTTATCACTATCACCTCCCATCATTGAAGGTTGGCCATATGCACTTGCCGCTCCATATTGATAGCGTTCATTTTCTGGCTCTAATTCTGCAGCTTTTATTAAAGCGGCAATATGACTTTTATAGGCAGACATTTTACTAAAGAAAGAAGCATTTTGAGCATAGTGAGACCACAAAATTGATCCCATATAATGTAGGCTTGCATTGTCCGGATTATTTTCAAGTAAGTCTTCTAGGGCATCTTCTGCATCATCAACGTCATTATGGATATCTGTCGCTATGGTTAATAATGCTATTTCAGCCATTAATAGTTTGTCCTTAGGCTTTTCAGCTTTTAATTTTTTAATTAAATTTTTTACTTGCTGATAGTCACGATGAAAATAAGCATTTCTAGCATTGTCGAGTGTTTGAGCTTTTAATGTTGTAGTCATTGTCATAATTGACAGTAGTAAATACCATATACACATTTTGTATTTCATATTTTTCTCATTTTTTCATAATAAAAGATACACCAAGCTGTCTCTTTAAATGATCACAAATTTAAAGAGACGTTAATGCCATTGGTTCTAGGGAGTGATAATCTAAATTTTGTTATGCTTGTTAAAGAGTCAGTCGACAGACAAAACGTTGTCGATTAAGTTTCTGTCGATGCGGAATCGATTAGGATCAATTTTCACATGGCTCGGTTTTTCTTTCGACTCAATGACAATAACGGTACGATCTTGATTAAATTTGAACTTTTGAATAAGCAACATATTGGCATTATCCACAGCTGGAAAACTATCGTAAAAAGCAATGTCTATATTATCGTCAATAAGCTCTTTTTGCTCTTTATTGCTTTGTGGGTTCAGTACCCATTTTATAGTACTGACGTCAATACTCGTCTCATAATTACCATTGGCTAATTTGGTACTTTTTGCACTATTTAGCGTAAAGTCATGAAAAACTACTCGCTTAAACAAATCATCTACCATCACTTTTTGTCTGTCGTTTGCCACAAGATAAAACTCATTCAGTAAATCTAATGAAGTCGGCTTTTTAGGGTAACCTTGATTTTTTAATAGCCCTCTCAGCGCTTGATTTATTTTGTCTTCACCAAGTAAATCAAGCAATGCATGCATTGTTTGTTTCCCTTTTGCATAATAAATATGTGGCTCAAAGCCAGTAGCGAATAAAGGCTTTTCAATATTATTACTGTAAGGTCTAGTGCGTAAATATCTGTCCAATGAAAGATGAATTTCAATGTTAGTTGAGTACTCACCATAACGTTTCCTTGCTATCACTAGCTCAGTGTATTTACATAAAGTTTCTGTTAATAACGCATAACCACCAATATAATTTGGATTGATATACCCACCCCAATATTGATGGGCAAACTCGTGAGATATACCTCGTAATAACGGATTAAATTCTTCAAGCTCAACACCTCTGTGATCAAGGTTAAAGAAGCGGTTTTCTACCCCTTGATACATACCTGGTTGTGCACTACCAAAAGATTGTGCACTAGAAAAGTAAGGTAACTCCACTACGGTAAATTGGTTTGAGCGGTAAGCACCATAGTTTTGGGCAAAATAGTCCATGGTGTGTTTAAGCGCATCTAAAGTGAACTGGTTATCTTTATCATGCTTAGGACTATGATAAAGATTTATATCAACATTTTTATATGTTTCACTTATCTGATCAAATATTGCTGAAGTGTATGCTAATTGACGTTGTACCTTTTCATCTGTTTTATAATGAAAGTAATTTCTACCATCTTCTGACCACGTTTTTTGTAAACGCCCAACGGTGACTACTTGCTGAGATTCGCTTGTAGAGACTGTGGTTTCAAAATTAACCCAGTCATCGCTAACTAGCTTCATTTGTGCAGTAGGTAGAGTAAGCTTCACTAAAGGTAAACCTCTTTTGATCCTTTCCTCCTCGTCATCAATGACATAACGCTGATCATAACCAAACTGCGGCATGATATCTTCAAGCTCAATATATGAGCCTCCTTTGGTTACGTAATGCTCTCCATCGAGCTCTGTAAAAGCATTATGGCTAACGGTAAAGTCAAAATTAAGTATTAGCTTCTCGCCGACCTCCATCGGTTTATTTAATTGATAAAAATAGGTTTGGTATTTGTCATCATAACGCTCCAGATTAGCCTCTTTAAAATCGATATTTTGTTTAATATGACTTTGTTTGAAAATTGAAACCATCACCTTATCAATCGCTTTATCAGTCTGGTTTTCAATAATATATCGACCTTTTGCTTGATAGCGTCTTGAATCAGGATAAATATCAACATCAACGTTAATATCTATAACCGTAGGTTGAGGTGTTTCGGCTAACTCAGCGTATTGCTGTTCGTATTTAGCCATCATTTGTAGTGTTTGTTCTTGTGTTGAATATTCATTAAAAATGTTAGTTTGATAATAAATATAACTACCACTTGCGACAAAAACAGCAACCGTACCGGTTAGTAGCCCTTTACTTAACCGTGTAAATTTTTGAGCAATATTAGATGAACCACGCTGCCAAAACTTAACCGTTAATAATGAAAGAATAGTGCCAAAAGAAAGCCAGTAAAGGTTATACCAATGAACAGCATCATCATGGTAAATAGTATCGGCCATGTCAGAAAATATAAACTCAGGACGAAAGGCCAAAACAGTCAAAGGGTGCTCTAATCCTATCTTTTTAATCAATACACTCAGCATAAAAACGCCAATACCTAATAACAGACCCAAGGCCTTATTTTTAGCTAGTCGCTGTAAACTAAGTACTAAGAAAGCGGCTAACAACATAGGGATGCCAGCATAGTAATATAAAATAACATACAACCAAGGCTGAATATCAACCGCACCTTGAGATAACTGAAAACCAATAGCGGTAGCAATGCTGCAGGTAACCAATGTGAAGCAAACCATGATAACTGTAGTTAGCTTAGCGAGGTAAAAGGTAAGATTTCTCGTTGGTGTTACATCAATTAACGAGTCAATATCTAGCTGTCGTTCATTCCAATATAATTCTACAGAATAAAAAATAGCGACCAACATGCCAATATCAGTTAACGGTTGCCTAAGTAGCTCTAATATCATTGAAGTTAATGGATAAAAAGGTTGACCATTACTTATTGGACCATCAAAAATATTGCCCATTAAATTACCTAAAGTAAAAACCATAGTAACAAGTAATAAAATAATGAAGGTTTTGCCTTTAGTCGCCGTTAAATATTCTAATTTGAATTTTGAAAACCAGATCGAAAAATTGAATTTTTCAAAGTTTTTCTTAGGAACTGCAGTTTGATAACTTGGTTCAATGGATGAGTTTAAATATGCTTCTTCATTATCAATAATACCCTTTGATTTTTTTGAAGTTTTATTAGCCGATCGAAACGAAAACTTATGATAGGTATAAGCAAATAAAGAGACACTGGCAGCTAACCATAACAAACGGTTAAACAATAGATTACCCGAAAATTCAGGAGTTAATACATTACGCTGATCGCTAGTCCAAAAAGCAGATTGCTCCATAAAAGCAATTAAGCCATAAGGCTCCAATAATGCGGCAAAACCAGTGCTATCACTTAATAAGGTGTTGGAGGTCGCCATCATAGGTGAATTCCCTAAAATGGATATTAAAATATACAAAACATAAATAGTGATACCAGCAACATATACAGCAATGGTATTTTTTGACAACATTGCCGTTGCAAAGACCACAGACGAACAAAGTAAAATGGTAGGTATAATAAAAATACAATAACTTAGTACATAATGACTTAAATGAAACGGTCCAATCAAAGACTCGTCTAAGAACAATAAAGTGATCATCATCGCGACAATTACAACAAAGAAAAGCAACATTGAAGTAATCACAATTCCAAAATAACGACTAGCGAGATATTGAAACTTATCCAGAGGGGTTGTGAAGATTAGTGGTTCCATTTTATATTGGCTATCACGTATTAAGGTTGATGACGCTAGAACACAAAGCGCAAATATAATATTAGGCGAGATAAATAGAAGTGTTTGAGTAATCGCATAAGCCGAATTGGCATACAGCAATGCTGAACCTCGTTGAGAAGTTACAAGCACGGCCATCCAAATCAAACAAAATGTTACCGCCCAAAAACTCCCCTGTTTCAAATGATACTTCAGTTCAAATTGAGTCAATTCCTTAAGCATGAGAACTCCCAAAAGTCGAGGAAGGCTTCACTTGATCTGCTTGCTTTTGAGACACCTGATTTAATGTAGAGAAATAAACATCTTCTAAATTGGCTTCCACGGGCTCAAAACCAATTTCAGGTTGAAAATCACTTTGAACAATAATCTGTGTTTTACCGATAATTAAACGTTCAGAAATGACATTAAATTGATTTTTATAATCAGCTAACTGTTCTTTATTGATCATCTTGCTCCAAATTGTTCCATCAATACTCGCAATCAACTCTGCGGGCTTACCCTGAAGTTGTAATTCGCCAGCAACAAGAATAGCCATATTAGGACAAAGCTGACTTACATCCTCAACAATGTGAGTTGATAAAATCACCACAATATTCTCGCTAATCTCACATAATAAGTTATGAAACCGATTACGCTCTTGGGGATCAAGACCCGCGGTTGGTTCATCAACAATGATTAGTTCAGGAGAGCCCAATAACGCTTGAGCAATACCAAATCGTTGACGCATGCCACCAGAATAAGAGCTTACATCTTTTTTTCTAACATCGAATAAATTGGTTTGATGGAGCAAGCTTTCAATTTGAGATTTTCGCTGTTTTTTATCTGTTATGCCTTTTAATAGCGCGATATGATCAAGTAAGTCATAACAAGAAACTTTAGGATAAACACCAAACTCTTGTGGTAAATAACCTAAGCAGCTACGCAAAATATTAGGGTTTTTGATGATGTCTTTATTATCAAAGCTTATCTGACCATGTGAAGGCTGCTGTAAAGTAGCGATGGTGCGCATTAAAGTAGACTTACCAGCGCCATTAGGTCCAAGTAAACCAAATAATCCGGGTTCAATATCTAACGATACTGATTTAATTGCCTGTACGCCGTTGTCGTATGTTTTGGATAAGTTACGTATAGTTAACATCGTATTCCTATTAATATCAATTTAATAAAGTGTCTTAGTTTTACAATATGACCTAGTGTACAATTGATAAAAATGAAGTAAACGATGCAATGACCAACGACGTTTAAAGCTGGTTGAACGACAACATTTACTGTTAAACCGTCAGTTTACATTTAACTAATGTCACATAATCGAAGATATACATCGAATTTAGTAAAGGTAGGACACGTGAAGTCATCATTAAAAACAGTCATTTTCATTACGCTATATGCGCTAGTGCTTTATTTGATTTACCAAATGAATAATAGCGATCTTCTACTGATGTTCCTTACTTTTTCATTAATGATACCGCTGATTTATTTATTAAATGATCGATTCAAACAACAACAGCATATAGCCCATTTACATGAAGAAACGCTCAAGTCTGAACTCAATTTATTAAAGAGCCAAATTAATCCACATTTTTTCTTTAACACATTAAATAACCTTTATGGTTTAGCGGTTGAAAAGTCGGAACATACTCAAGAAGTCATCTATAAACTTTCACAAATGATGCGCTTTACCATTTATGAGGGACGTAAAAATACCGTATCTGTACATGATGAAGTAGAGTATTTAGAAAACTTTATTGAACTCAATATCATTCGGTATAAAAATAAAATTGATATTAAATTCGAAAAAGCAATTGAAGATAACCAGCAACGAATTCCGCCTTTGCTGTTCATAAATTTGCTAGAAAATGCTTTTAAGCATGGCGTTGACAGTCAACTTAAAGACCAATACATTCATTTTTCTTTAACGACAAACAAAGAAAAGATTGTCTTTAATATAGAGAATAACTTCGATGAAAAATTACTGAAACAAAACAAAGCAAAGCGATTATCAGGCGGATTAGGCACCGAAAACTTAGCGAGACGATTAACACTACTCTTCGCTGCTAAACATCAATACGACAGTAAAGTGAATGAAAACCATTTCTCTGCAACTGTAGCCATAGACTTAACTTAAATGATACTAAACTAACATTATGCAAATAAACTTTTTAATCATTGATGACGAACCCATAGCGCATACTTTAATAGAAAGTTTCGCTAGCGAACTCGAATACATGAAGCTTATCGGCAATTGTCATAGTGCCATGGCTGCTTTGCCTTTGCTAAAAACCCAACAGGTTGATTTGATATTTTTAGATATCAACATGCCAAAATTAACTGGCTTCGAATTTTTAAAAACCTTAGCTAAACCGCCACAAATCATTATAATTTCAGCCCATAAAGAACATGCATTAGAAAGTTATGACTACACTATCACTGACTATTTACTAAAACCTTTTAACTTTGAACGTTTTTTTAAATCTATTCAAAAAGTTATGGACAACATAACTACATTATCACAACCGACTTCTACACAAAGCTCTTCTTCGAATAAGTCATCGACTGTTGGAAGGACAAATAAACTAAACACTTTAACTGAGTCGGCTGAGCAAAGTATTTTTATTAAAGATGATAAAAAGCATCATAAAGTTTTCCTCAGCGATATCACTTATATTAAAGCCAATGGCAACTTCACTTCGGTATTTCTAGTTGATGGTCAGATTTTAAGTCAAATGAAAATTTCAGACTTTGAAAAGCTATTACCAGAAAGTGAGTTTAGTCGGATACATAGATCCTATTTAATCGCGCACAAAGCAGTAACATTAGTTAGTGCAAATGAAGTACAACTTGGCACGACAACTCTGCCGGTTGGCAGAGTGTATAAAGAAAAAGTCGTTCATTTACTGATAAAATAACTCAAGCATATTTTATTTTTACCATGAAGGTTTACTTAATATGCATTTTAGGGAGTTATAAATAATCAGTTAAAGAAAAACTTTCTGTTTTACATGTTTGTTTAATTGCATCTCGTTTAGCTAATTTACCAAGATAGCGGGAAAGGTGTTCAAATTCTAGCGGTGGCTTATTTAATTCATCAGCCCATATAGCTAACATAAATAAGAAGTAATCACAGACAGTAAGGCTATCACCAACAAGAAAGTCTTTATTAGCGAGCTCTTTATCTAATAAGGCAAACATCGCCGTTATTTTTTGATCTTGAGTATTGATGATGCTAGCTGCAGCTTTTGAATCCGCACCATATTTTTCTGGGTAAAAATACACCATTAGCTCTGTTTGTATTGTATTGGTTAAATACATCATCCACTGAAAAAATTTTGCCCTATTAGGTTCACCAACTTTTGGGATTAAGTGTAAGCTTGGGTGTGCTTCTGCAAGGTGAATACAAATGGCAGCACTTTCGAAAATTACTAAATCGTCTTGGTTATTATTATCAATTAAGGTGGGAATTCGTCCTAGAGGGTTTAATGCTAAATATTCTGCAGATTTTTGAGCATTTGATTTTCGATCTACTTTTACCAATTCAAAAGGCTCTCCCAACTCTTCTAAAATAAAGTGTGGTGCCATACTGGCATTTAACGGAAAATAATATAATTGATACAAAACAAACTCCTTCTCAAAGTAATAAGCAGCTTTAAAGTCTAACAAGTTTTCAATAATTCCTACTATAAAAGAATCAATTACTTTGTAATAATAAAATAAAGACAGCTTAACAAAAATTAGAATAGTGAAAATATATACAAACGAGTTAGAAAAAAATGATGTTGTCGTATTACTGACAGAGCATCATGAAGACATGCTAAAGCATTCCCCTGAAGAAAGTGTTCATGCGCTCGATTTATCGGCGCTTAAAAAACCTGAGATTACCTTTTGGACTATAAGAGTAAATAACAAACTTGCTGGTTGCTGTGCTTTAAATGAGCTTGATAAAACTCATGGTGAAATAAAATCCATGCGAACCTCTCAAAAATTTCTCCGTCAGGGTATAGCAAAAAAATTATTACAACATGTTTTGGCTCAAGCAAAACAACGCTCATATACTAAGTTAAGTTTAGAAACAGGTACCAAGGAAGCTTTTAAGCCTGCACACAAAATGTATCATAAGTTTGGTTTTACCCCCTGCCTTCCTTTTGGGAATTACCAAGAAGATCCCTATAGTTTGTTTATGTCGAAAGCTATTTAACTTGAAGTGATAATTGCTCTTATAGCTTGTTCTAGCTTGGGGTTATCAGGATCAGAGTTACTGGTTTTCCATAATACCTTTCCTGATTTATTAATAAAAAATGTAGTTGGGGTGCCTTTTACTTGGTATAACTTAGCAACATTATCTCCATCAACTAACGTAGTAAAGTGCATACCTCTTTTTAATAACTCAGCTTGAGGCTTTGCCCCATCATCTTCCCAAAAACTTATCGCGACCATTTCAAGACCTTGTTTTTGGTATTCTAAATACAGCGTATCTAAACCAGGTTGCAACTTTTTACAATAAGGGCACCATGTAGCCCAAAAGTGCAGTACTAAGGGCTTACCTTCATAGTCACCTAAGGAAATAACAGCTCCTAATTCAGTTTTTAATGAAAAGTGAGCAGCTTGAGCTGCTATTGGTTGCTCAGCTAATGCCACTGCTTGAATAATAATTGATACTATAAAAATAATTACTCTATAAAAAATATTCATTAGCCACTTAAAATAAAATTAATCTTGCTAATAAGACCTTCACTAATTCATTAAAATTTCATCAATTTATTAGGAACTAGCAAGATATAAAATTAAATAAAACAAATGCTGTTATCTCAACCAAGAACCCCCTATAATTTTGACATTAAAAATGTTCAGAGAATAAAATAAATGACAGCACAAAATGAAGAATTAAAAAGAGCGGGTTTAAAAATCACCCTGCCACGGATAAAAATCCTTAGCATTCTTCAAAATCCTGCCAACCAACATATCAGCGCAGAAGATGTCTATAAAATATTATTAGAACTACAAGAAGAAATTGGTTTAGCCACAGTTTATCGAGTTTTAAACCAATTTGATGATGCAGGCATAGTTACTCGACATCATTTTGAAGGTGGAAAATCGGTCTTTGAATTAGCTCATAAAAAACATCACGATCATTTAGTCTGTTTAAAATGTGGTAAAGTGGTTGAATTTGAAGATGATGTTATTGAAAAACGTCAAGAAGATATCGCTAAAAAGCACAAGATTACACTAACTAACCATAGTTTGTATTTATATGGTGAATGCCAAGATACTGAAGCCTGTGAAGTTTACCGTAAAACAAGCTTTTAGTTGACTTCAATCTCTATTGTTTATTGATATTCATTCATAAAACAGCTTAATACCAACAATAAAAAAGGAGCTTATCGCTCCTTTTTTATTTACTGATAATACATATTTACTTATCTATTTTAGCCCAAGTATCACGTAAGCCAACGGTGCGATTAAAAACTAGCTTTCCTTCAGTTAAATCCCTATTATCAAGACAAAAATACCCTTGTCGTTCAAACTGGAAAGCAGCTTCTGGTTTTGCATTGGCTAAGCTCGGTTCAACTTTAGCATTTTCAATAACGATTAATGAATCGGGGTTCATTACGGTATGAAAGTCTTCCTCTGCTGCTGGGTTAGCTACACTAAATAAACGATCGTATAAACGAACTTCAGCATCTAAAGCGTCAGCAGCACTTACCCAATGAATAACACCCTTAGGTTTAGTACCATCGGTTGGATTTTTTCCTAACGTTTCACTGTTATAGTTACAATAAACCGTCGTTACTTTACCGTCACTGTCTTTATCGCAACGTGTAGCTGTAATGACATAGGCACCACGCAAACGCACCGCTTTATCAATGACTAAACGTTTATACTTTTTATTGGCTTCTTCTCGAAAATCTTCAGCTTCAATATAAAGTTCGCGGCTAAATGGCACAATGCGTGTACCTTGCTCCTCATCACTGGGATGATTTTTTACCGTTAACTGTTCGGTTTGGTTTTCTGGATAGTTTTCAATCACTAATTTAATAGGATCAAGCACCGCCATGGCACGCGGGGCGTTATCATTTAAATCTTCTCGAATACAGGCTTCTAACACCCCCATTTCGATGGTATTTTCCATTTTAGTTACGCCAATACGCTTTGAAAATTCACGCAAAGATCCGGGGGTATAACCACGTCGGCGAAATGCTGAAATGGTTGGCATACGAGGATCGTCCCAACCGTTAACTAAGTTCTCTTCTACCAAGTTTAATAACTTACGTTTACTCATTAAGGTATATTCAAGGTTTAAACGAGAAAACTCATATTGATGAGGTTGTGTTTTAATCGACACGTTCTCAATCACCCAGTCATACAAACGACGGTTATCTTGAAACTCTAAAGTACACACTGAATGAGTAATACCTTCAATAGCATCAGACAAGCAATGAGTAAAATCATACATTGGGTAAATGCACCATTTATCACCAGTTTGATGATGGTCGGCAAACTTAACACGGTAAATAATAGGATCACGTAGGCACATAAAACTTGAAGTCATATCAATTTTAGCGCGAAGTGAACATTTTCCTTCTGGGTACTCACCATTTTTCATTTTAGCAAAGTGAGCAAGGTTTTCTTCCACAGAGGTATCACGATATGGGCTATTTTTACCCGGTTTATTCAACGTGCCACGGTACTCACGTGTTTCTTCACCATTTAAGAAGCACACATAAGCTAACCCTTTCTCAATTAGTTCGACAGCAAAGCCGTGTAATTGATCAAAATAATCAGATGAATAATGAATATCCCCTGCCCACTCAAAACCTAACCACTTAACATCTTTTTGAATAGAGTTAACATAGTCAATGTCTTCCTTTTCAGGATTGGTATCATCAAAACGTAGATTACATAAACCGTTATAGTCTTGAGCTAAACCAAAATTTAAGCAGATAGATTTTGCATGGCCAATGTGTAAGTAACCATTAGGCTCAGGTGGAAAGCGTGTTTGTATACTTTCATGTTTACCACTGGCTAAGTCTGCATCAATAATTTGGCGTATAAAATTGGTAGGACGGTTTTCTGTATCCGACATTGAGTAACCTTAAAAGTATTAAATGAATTAGTTATTTGCGCACATTATAGCAAGTGTTTATACAGTAAAATAGCGGCATTATCAGGCAAAAGATAAATTTCTCCTAATATCCCTTCACTAAGTCGATACAAGGTGGAAAATGCCCTGTTTGGCGGTAATGATTAATGTTATCTGCAACAATAGTTGTTGCCGTATATCTATCAGTTGGTGCCGAAATATGTGGTAATACCGTTATTTGCGGATGATGCCAAAATTCACTCGTCAAGGCTAAAGGTTCATGATCAAAAACATCTAAGACGGCATGGGAAAATTGTTCATTTTTTAAAAAATATAACAGGTCATCATTATTGATAATACCACCACGAGCGAAATTAATAATACAAGCCTTATGTGGTAACTCTTGTAAAAACATTTGATTAATTAAATGTTGGGTTTCAGTAGTTAATGGCAGCAAACAGACAATAATATTACTTTGTCGGGCTAGTGCTTTTAACCCTTTTTCACCAGATAAACAAGAAATCCCCTCTATTTGTTTTTCATTTCTGCTCCAACCTAGTACGGTAAAACCATTTGCTTTCAATCGTAATGCACTGACTTTGCCTAATTCCCCCATGCCTAATATGCCAACAGTTCGCTCCCTTGCTAATTTATACTCTAATTGTCGCCAAACAACTTTACTTTGTTGCTGCTGGTAATGATGCATTTCTCGATGTAGATATAATGTCCAAGTTAATACCGCTTCACTCATTGTTTGAGCAAGTCGAGGGTCTATCAACCGAGATATTTTAAAATTAATAACATCATCACCCATTCCCTTATTTATCAATGCACCTTGTGCAATTTTAGGGCTGAAAGCACTAACTAAAGCATCAACCCCCGCCCAGAGGCTTTGACACCATAACAAATGGCTAAACTGCATTAGCTCTTGGGGGTCAGGATTTGCAACTATTGCAATAATGCATTGTTGTTTTTGCTCATTCGTTAACTGCCCAGCCAGAACAATGTTTTCATTAGGCAATAATTGAGATAATTGCTTTTGCCAAGACTCCTGTTCAACGATCGGCAATTGAGAAACAAAAGCAATGGCATGATTTACATTATTACTCACTCGTTTGACCTAACACTGTTTCAGCATTGTCTAATTTAAGATTGAGCCCTTCAATAGTTTCAAAAACTTCTTTATTTGGAAAACCATCAGCAATTAATTGATATTTTAATTGAAACAAACGAATAGCATTCCTACTTCTAGGACCCCAAATACCATCGGGCTCACCGGTGTCAAAACCGATTAGATTAAGGTTTTCCTGCAATCCTTTCATTTGACTGACACTAAAGACTTCACTTTTATCATTATTTTCAAACGCTTGGACTCCATTAGCACCAAGCAGTTTATTTGCCAATACCCCCACCGATAAAGCATAACTTTTTGATAAATTCCAAGTCATAATGACATTGAAGTTTGGATAAAGTAAAAACGCTGGCCCTTGATAGCCAGCAGGAAGAAATAACTCTGCGTCAATTTTATAACCAGACAATTGACTATTATTGGTTTTTTTAATGCCTAATTTTGCAAAGTGAGATAATGGATAATATTGATCAAAAGCCACTTGTGAAAAATCAAAATTTTCAGGTAAAACTACCTCTCGACCCCAACGTTCCTTTTGTTGCCAACCGATTTTATTTAAATAGTTTGCCGCAGTGGTTAATGCATCAACTTCACTTTGCCAAATATCAACGATGCCGTCATTATCACCATCAACCGCATATTGCAAAAAGGCAGAAGGCATAAATTGCATATGCCCCATAGCACCAGCCCAAGAGCCTTGCAATTGTGCTTTTTTCACTTTCTTACTTTCTAACAAAGTAAATAAATTAAAGAGCTCTTGAGTAAAAAACTCGCTACGGCGTTGATCACAAGCTAATGTAGCTAGCGAATTTAATACTGACATTTTGCCTTTATGCTTGCCAAAAACTGTTTCTAAGCCCCAAAAAGACACTAAATATTGTCTAGGTACACCATATTGTTTTTCTAAATGGTCAAATAACGCTTTATGCTCTACTAATTTTTTCTTACCCATTTTTACATGGTAATTGGTGACACGAGCTTTAATATATTGCTCAAAAGTTTGTGTGAATTCCGGTTGGCGTTTGTCCAATTCAACTACCCGTTTAATTTGGGATAGATCATCGATAATTTCTGTGGTGATAAAAGACGAAAAACCTTCATTTATTGCTTTTTGTTTTATATTACTTTTACACTGAAAAAAATCCTCGTTAGCAACCACTCCATGTGCAGCCATTGAGGTAATGGGTAACACAAGTGCTAATGAAACTTTCCCCATCGAACTTACCCACTTTAGTGAGCTAAACTTATCGTTGAAATTCAAACGCAGATTAAATCGCTTATGAAATAACATAATTGCGTGTTTCCTTTTAATATTGATAGAAAAAATATCATCTCTGAAAATCTCTAAGATAACAATTGTTAGTTACACATTCTTGTCAATAATTTGTAACTTTTAGCTGTTACAACTAAATATTTGCTTACTTTACTTACTCGCTCGATTACAATAAATATCTAAATAACTCAACAACATGGTCATTATGTCACTTTCTCACTGCATTCATTGCCAACACACCGTTCATGGTACAAGTCGTACTTGCCCAATGTGTGGTGGTGATATGAAACTAGAAATAGAAAATAAAAACCGACAGTGCCCACGATGTAAAAACTCTCTGACAGTTTTTCAGTTTAATAAATACCAATTGGACAAATGTTCAAGCTGTGAGGGCCTCTGGCTAGAGCCTGAGAAGTTTAAAGTATTAACCAGTGAATTTGATGTTTATCGTGACGATAGCTCAGATCCACTCTTTGTCAGAAAACCAACACCTAAAGCGGAAGGCTATCTGCCTTGTGCCTGTTGCAACAAATTGATGACTCGGCAAAACTTTAAGGCCATTTCTGGGGTAATTATCGATTTATGCATAGGCTGTGGTATCTGGCTTGATAAAGATGAGTTGAAACAGATCCGCAGCTTTGTTGCCAGTGGTGGTTTAGACAGATCTCAAGATAGACAACTAAATAGCCACTCGCAACAAATACAAGCGTTAGACGACAGACTTTCGGATGTTGAGTTAATGGAAAAAATGTTAAATAAATTTAGTATTAAACGTATATTTTTCAGAGGTTTTTAGTTTCACCTTAACAGAACTACAACTTACAATAGTTGAACCCTCATAAAAATACACGTTTAACTATTTTAAGCAATTAATTAACTTCTCTAATGGCTTTCTCTAAAGCTGGAATCATTAACTGCAAGTTTTTATTACCACTTGGTTTAATACTCGCATATAAAGAAAATAAGAAGTTTTGGGTATTAGACAACTTAGCTAATCCTTGTTCGCTTTGGTAAGTTTCCGCCCAATTTTCAAATGGTGTTGCCATTGCAATTTGAGATAGCCATGCTTGCCATTCTTGTTCAGAATGCATGCCTCGTAAAAAGATATAAGCCACAGGCAGCGCTAAACGTTTAGGCTCACCATAAATGTAATGGTGCTCGTTATTTGCTGTTATTTGACTTGCTAAAGCTGCTAATATTTTATCGGCTTGTGATTTATCTATTTTAGGGTTTAGGGCAAGTTGCAGCATCAAATCTGCACCATGAGCAATACCATGACGCCAACCAAGGTCACCGTCAAAACCACGATAGTCACGCTGAGTTGTTAGGTAAGTAACCGCTACACTGACCAAAATATTACGTTGCTCTGTCGTTAAGTATGGCGTTTTACGATCAACACGGGCAACTTCTGCTAAAACTAATGCGGTAAAGGGTAAATAAACACCGTTAGGATCATTCACTTTTGATGATAATGTTTTTGTTAAACGATTAAACATTGTCAAAACAGTTTTATTATCCAAACTGTTACCTCTTAACCAGTGCGATAGACTTTCAAAGGCGATACCATCTCGAATTATTGGATCTGGGTTTGCCAAACAATGCAGCATTTGAAAAGCTAACTTTTTCTGATTTACGGCACTATTATCTTTAAGTTCAAACTCTACCTGCTTTAATTTAATGAGTTTGGCTTTATCCCAACCATTTACCAAGCAGCCTTCATTTACCTTACTAGCATTAAGAACATCATTTGCAACTGTTTTTTCGCTCAATCCCATTATTGTTAGTGGGATTAGTGGAATACATAAAGCTAGTGCCAATTGTTTTTTCAACTTAACTCTCCTTATTCGTTTTGCATAAATCATCAAACATTCGTTTTACCTGCAGATCACCAAAACTATAAATAGCTTCCCTTTTAACAAATTCTTGAAAAACAGGGGCAAAACTTACAGTATTTAATTCATTCATAATTTGTCTTAATGTTCTTTCTGGTCGACCAAAACCACTATCATCGGGTGCTCTATCTACTTGTGCATGAATTGCAAGTTGCAAAAATTGCCACTTACTAGGCAATAACTGACAAAGCTTAATCATTTCAGTAAATTTTTGTTGCTGATAACAAGGCCAAAATTTAGCTAAAATGGTCATTTCAGAAGGAGATATGTAAGTGCATTGATTAAAGCTGGCAATCAACTCATCTTGACTCATATGACCAAAACTATATTCACAACCTTTTTTAGGCCGAACAAAGTAAAGGTTATTTAAGTTAGTTTGATTTTCTAATAGGTATACAACAAACCAAAAATTAACCTGACAAAAAAGATCTTCTTCAAACCAACAATAGATATCTTTTTCTTTTATTTGGTTTTGACCTAATTCCGCTATTTTTGTTAGCTCAGGTACGCTAGTTTCAATATATGTACCTTTAGGCACTTCGTCATAACGCTCTAAAAAATTGGCCCTATTGGTAAAAAACTCATCAAGCGCTTTTCCTTGAACATCACCATCGACTAAGCATTCACGCATAATAATAACTTCACCAGTGATTTCCTGAGGAAACTGCATTTTTAGTGAATCACCATTGAGAATGTGTACTTGAGTCATACGTTGTCCATAAATTATACTTTTAATAAAATTTAAACAAAATTAGCCGCTAATACAATAGAGGTATTGTAAGAGGGTATGAAAAACCACTTAAAATAGTCGAAGTAATTTTACCACTACAGTAATACAAATAAATATGATGTATTCTTTCAATCAATTGAAAATAATCACACGAACAAGCGGATAATTTAATGAAAAAAACTGTAAATATCCAATACATTAAATTAACAGTTTTATTATTGTCTACATTGTCATCTCCTATATATGCCAAGGAAATAGACGTTGTGACCGAATATTTATCACCCTATCAAGTCAAAAACAATGACGGCTCTTTAGGTGGATTTTCTACTGAAGTTATTCATGCTTTATTTAAAATTACTGGTGATAGCCCTAAAATACGTGTATTGCCATGGGCACGGGCATACGCAAGCGCTCAACACACAAAAAACACTATGATCTTCTCAATAGCAAAAACCAAAAAACGTCTGCCAAAATTCCATTGGGTGGGGGATCTTATTTTTGAAGAGTATTATTTTTGGGGCTTAGCCTCAAATAAAAATTTAACGGCATTATCACTAGATGATTTAAAACCTTACCGAATTGCGACCTCTAGAAACTCTAATGAATATGAATACTTAATTGACAAAAAATTTGAAAACATCTACCCCGTTGTTAATGAAGACCAACGAACGCAGATGCTTTACATTCAGCGCATAGAGCTTATTATTGAAACAGAAATAACCTTAAAATCCAATACCCAACGGCTGAATTTAGACTTCTCTAAATTACAAAAGCTACACTCTGTTGATAGTTTGAATACGACACTAAGCATTGCATTTAATCTTAACAGTGATCCTAAGTTAATCAAAAAGTACCTAGATGCATTTTCTCAACTTAAAACTTCAGGGCAACTTTCGAAACTTCAAGCTAAATGGCATTTACCAAGTACTTCTGGTGTAATCAACCACTAAATAAATAATTAAAAATAATCACCTTCGTTTTTATCTTTTTACTCTGGTAATATCAAAAGTATTGTTAACCTATGAACTTCATTTAATGCTGAAAACCAAACATTTTATACTGATTTTATTAACCACTTTTTCCTTTAACAACTCTGCAAAGGAACTTGCCATCACCTTTGATGACTCACCAAGATTTGCCAGAGGTTACTTTGATGGGCAAACGAGGGCTAAAAAACTCATTGAAACATTGAGGAATCATAACGTTGAACAAGTTGCTTTTTTTTCAGTCAGTAAAAACTTAAATGATGAAGGTATTGAAAGGTTAAAACTCTATGCTAACGCTGGTCATATCATTGCAAATCATACCAATAGTCACCCAAATTTTAATCAACTAGAGTTAATCGATTATCAAAAAGATTTTCTTGAAGCAGATAAACACTTAAAACAATTTAAAACGTATAAAAAATTATTTCGGTACCCGTATTTACGGGAAGGTAATACAGTAGAAAAAAGAGATGGCATGAGAACAACGTTAGGGGAATTAGGCTATATCAATGCTTATATTACTCTCAACAATTATGACTGGTATATTGAAAATTTATTTCAAAAAGCGATTAAAGATAATGCTAACCTTAATTTTGATAAACTAAGTAAATTTTATACCGATGTACTTGTTCAGAGCATTGAATATTATGACGATATGGCAAATAAGCACTTAGGACGCTCACCAAAACACATACTTTTATTACACGAAATGGATATTACGGCATTATTTATTGGTGATTTAGTAGATGAACTTCGCGCTCGGGGTTGGAAAATAATTACACCCGAGCAAGCTTACACTGATGAAATAGCACAATATAAAACGGATAGAGTATTTAAACACAATCCTGGCCGAATTGGTGAAATAGCCAGAGACAAAGGACAAACCAAAGGCTTGTGGCATGAGTCGTGTGATGAAAACTACCTTGACCTTCGATTTATAAAAGAGGTTTTATAAAGGGGAATCCCCCTTTATTTTGTCATTAATTATAATGCCCAATACGCTTGTTCTAAACTATCTTCCCGTTCAGGTAACCCCCTTGAAAGGCGAGGCGAGTGTTGCACTAGCACCTCGTAACTTACTCGGTTCGCGTATTTACTGATTTGTGAAAGCGATGAGTAAGTTAATGAAGGTTGTAGATGTTTGCTCGAGTTTTCAACATTACGTTGATGATAAACATTAGCACTTAAATCATGCAACACAGCAGCTAGTGCGCCATCGCCTGCGCCATTGGTATTTTTAATGTTATCAGGTCCCCCCATGTAAGGTGCTGTATGAGTATAAATTTTTATCGGCGTTTCACAGTCTGACAAGCGCATGGGTCTTGAATATTCATATTGATTAAAACAACTTATAGCACCTGGTAATAATGGATATTCGGTTTCTCGTTTAAATTTATCATCGACATAACCAGCCATAAATAAACCTTGGCAACCAGCTGTGCAAATTACTAAATCAACCCATTCTAAACAGGCGTCAGCGGCTTTTAGGGGGTCTTCAATTCCCGTAATGGCATGAGCTTCTTCTTCATTCATTGCCAATATATCAACATGTTCTTTAACAAAGTTACGCCAAAACTCTGGTTCCTTTTCAATAAGGAACTTAGTCCCTAATGTGAGAACAACAGGCACACCGGCCGCATTTGCGCACTTAACCGCTTTAATGGTTGCTTGGGTCATAGTGTCACCATCTTCGGTGCGCATAAGATATGAGCTAATAACAAGTGCTGAGGAATTACTTATTAATGACTCATCAACAGACTCCGGTGTTAATTTATTGATTAGACCCGCATTGATAGCAAAGGTTCTTTCACCACTGTCATCAATCAAAGTAAAGCAGCGCCCTATCGGGCCATCTACAGGCTGTAAATAATTTAAATCAACGCGTGATGAAGTATTGCTAACAAAGCGATAAGCATAGCCACCTATTTTCATATTCTCAGACATGACGCCAAGTAATACCGAACGATCGTCAGCCAATACAGAGTAATTGTGCATGGTATTACCAATTGTTCCGCCAGCAAACTCATAATCAATAAGTGTCTTGTTTTTTAAGCGTTCATATAATCTATGGGTAATGTCATCAGTTATCACCTGAGACATACCGCGTTGCAAATCAAATTCAGCTAAAAACTCATCATCAATCTTTGCCTCAATATCTACAAGCACTTGATCAATACCAACAATGTAACAGCGCTCTAATGGCGTGTTATCGCAAATTTTATCGGTAAGGGGGTTTTTATTTTCAACAGGAAAATAGTGTTTATGTTGACGACGACCGGGAAACTTCATGACACACTTTATCTTATATAGTGAATGATTTCTGAGCCCTGAATTATATAGTATTGAGGACCTTATTGACTATTAAAGAGTAAATATTCTTTTACTATTTTGAAAAAAACCAGAGACAAAACGATAGGGAACATTATTAAAAACAAATACTTTCCATAGAGTAATGGCATAACTACACTCAAAGAGAGTAATAAAGCATAAACCGCGATATTTAATTTATGTGTTTTAGCAAAAGAAAAAGCAGAAACAAAATTACTAACCACACCAACATTTTTAACTCTTGCAACTAAACACGGTAATATACCGATAACAAGCGATAAAAGAGCAAAAAACCAAGCAAGCAATAAATTAGCCCAGTAAAACTGTTCGCTAAAATCTGTCCTATTTTTAGCGGTAATATTAAACGCTTTGGCTAAAAATGAGGTTTGATCCACATAAATACTATAAATAGCGACTGCATCTGTCATCCAAATTAAGAAGCACACTATTTGTACAACTACCACTAAACCTAAGTTGGTCACGAAAGCTGAAAAATAAAAAGGTACATCTGCCTTATTGCGGTTAAAAGCAAGTGGATGTAATACCAGCGCCACTAAAGGAACAAATAAAATAAACCCTGCACAAAATGAAACAAACATTGAGCTTAATTCATAAGTAGCGAGTGCTGAACGTATTATTTCTGCAATGAAAAAGATCATTAAGGTTGAAACAAACAGTAAGCTATAACAAATTGCTTTAGTGATACTTTTATTACTTTTATTTATATTTCGTGACACTGTTAGTCGTATCCTTTGCAAGTTATTCCCTATTTTAACAAGCTGATCTTATTTAATATTGATATGAAATAAGAGAATACTGAATAGCAGAATCAAATTTACCTTAAGCTGTTTTAAGTTTATGCTTTATTTTTAATGCGCTTTCATTTTTAATGCGCTTTCATTTTTAATCGGCTTTCCAGTTTTAATTGACCATTACAAACCGTCACTTGGATCTGAGTTCCTTTAATTCGATATACCAAGATTTATGCGCTACCAACAATGAATATTATTTTATAAGGCAAAGAACAATTTAATGCTACTTTACCTATATTTTAGTTAGTTAAAGATGATTAACATTAAAGCTAATTATATCCTAAGATATAGTTTTCTGTATCCGACTCTCTTGAATCTACAAGCTGATTTCTTTCTTGGGCTTTAGTTATAATGTTTCTTTCACTAAACTCTAATTCTTGAAGATCTCCTTCAAAGTACTCTTTTATCTGCTTTGCAGAAAGAATCATCCGTCTATTCACTCTGTTATGATTATTTAACATGGTAATTTCCTCATATTTAGGTTTGAAAAACATCGATACCTTTTACACAATACTTCTATGGTACTGCATTATTAATGCCAGATTAAAAGCCTCAATATATCGTTTAATTGACATGCTTTGGTTCAAAAATGAGCCGAGTTAACGATATATTTGCAAAATGAAAAAACATTTGCGGCAGAATGCAATTACTTATTCAAAATAACTTACATCTGATGTTTTTTCTCCCTCTCACCTTTGGCATTTATTTCTTATATTTTAGTAAAAGATAAAATTGTCGAAAAGATCAAAGAAAGTATGTCTCATAACGACTAACCTCACTCAAGAAGTAAACCAACACATATCAGTTAACTAATAACACTCAAGACGACATCTTATGACCAACACTCAAGCAAACAAATCATTAGGTATATTTCCCGTGAGCTGGAGCGAAAAAAGAGCAGGAAGGATCCCTGGGAATATTCCTATTTGGGTGGGAATCCTCTCAGAACTAACCGAGTTTGGTATATTTTTTGTTGCCTACTTTGTAGCAAAAATTAATTACCCTGAGATATTTGCCGAAGGCCCCAAACAACTCAATACCTTTATTGGTATCTCCAATACTCTAGTTTTGTTAACCAGTAGCTACTTTATGGCTAAAGCCATGTGCCACATCAGGCGCGACGAATTTAAAAAATGTGAACGCTTTTTATGGTTAACTTTTTTTGCGGCATGTACCTATTTATGCTTAAAAACATGGGAGTTTTCTTGGAATGATGCTCAAAACATTCATACCAATACTAGCCAGTTTTTCACCGTTTATTACTACATGACATTCAACCACTTTTTACATGTTGGCTGGGCTGCTTGTGCAATTTTGTGGGTGATTTTTCGTTTAAGAAAAGGTACGTATAACTCAAAAGAACATTCTGGTTTAGAAGCACTTGCTGTTTATTGGCATATGATCGATTTAATGTGGATTTTAATTTTCCCACTGCTTTACGTATTGCGTTAGGAGATAAGTATGAACAAATTCGGAAAATTAGAAATTTTATGGATAACGCTCATCTCGATTACGTTATTTAATACCAATTTAGGTGAAAACTTTAATTCAACACTGATAGTTAGCACTATCATCGCGCTAACAACAATGTTCAAAGGCATGATGATTATAGATCACTTCATGGAGTTGAAAGAGGGCAATAAAATTTTAAGGTGGATGATGCGAGGTTACTTTTTTGTCTTTCCCATGTTGATCATTGTAACGATGTTTATGTGAGCCTTTTGCTAAAGTAAAAACTAGCTAGTCCTCTAGTTTTTATCTATTAAGGCCTATAGAACCATAATTTTTTGCCTACGCTGGCGAATAAATCTCCAACTCCTATACTTAAGTTGAGTCAATTATTTTTTGGAGGTTTACATGAGTATTTCAACTCGACTTGATAGTTATTTAACTACAAATAACATCCAATATACTATGGTTCACCATAGCTATAGCAATAACTCTATTAGCACTGCGATAACGGCAAGTGTACCTTTAAACCAAATAGCAAAAGCAGTAATTTTGCAAGATCATGAAGACAGAAAAATGATGGCAATTCTACCAGCAAATAATAAAATTAGTTTCTCAGCATTAAATGATGAGCTACTAGGTAGTTATCATTTGATAAATGAAAATGAAGTTTATGACATGTTTATAGATTGCGAGCAAGGAGCAATACCTCCTGTAGCCGCTGCATATAATATGAGTGCTGTTTGCGATGAATTATTAGATACATTAGAAATGGTTTATATTGAAGCTGGTGATCATGAGAACTTATTAAGGATTAAAGGCGAGGACTTTCAAGCTATGCTAGCGAATAGTAAACATATTAGATTTAGCCGAGAAGCTTTCCATTAGCGGTAAATTAAACCTTAAAGTTGACGTATGCTTTTGCTTTTCGTATCAGCACATTAAAAAAAATAAAGCTTTGTACAATAAGGGGATTAGCTATCCCCTTTCATCCCATAACGACTCTTTGGGTTAGCGATTTTATTCATCTTGTTTTACCTTTTTATCAGTAGGTAATTTTAGCTCAGGTATATCATTACCTTCAGAAGAATAAACCGTGGTTGAGTGTACCTCTTCTTCTTCCCAATTACCTTCCTCTGTTAGTCCCCACTTTCTTTCAACTGTTGTCTCTGGTGGTTTACTCGCACAACCGGCTAACAGTATGAGAGAAATAATGACCATATGTGACTACGCATAACTATTGAGATTGGTCTCATTTACGATAATTTGTTTTTAAAAGGCATCCGTCAAATTCATTTATATGAAAAACGCGTTTTCAATCATAATATCTGAGACTCAATCAGCAATATTTAGGATCACTTTGTGCGCAGTGCGGAAGTTAGCAGTGACGATCATTAATATTCCGCTCCTAGCCATAAGCTGACAATTTTGGATCTATTTTAATTACTGATTTTTTGATGGTATAGCGATCCTAACTGCTCCCACTATTATGTCAGCTATCTTTGAGAATAGCTGACATTAGCAGTATTTTTCTATCTCGCTAACGCCCCCAATGTGAGTTAGAAAGATATATACACCACAATTCCTTCCTTCAATAAAGTTCGGCATTCACCATTTATACTCTTATAAATTTTTCCGGAAGAACTCATCATCTCGACCTTCATTTTATTTTTAAATTATTTAGTTTTAATTGTTCACCCTTTATTTTAGTTGGTTATGTTCACCAGTAAAGTACAACTTATAACTCTAAAACTTCCCAAGTAAACAATACTTGATTTTCACCATAAAAACCTCAACAATGGTAGCGCTAACATAAAATTAAAAGTTGTAATAAATTTAATTTTTCAAGAAGTTGCAACTGTTTTATAAATTCAATACTAATTAGGACTATAACAATGTATAAATTATTACTATTGATACTCGTCACAACATTCTCTATAGGGTGTCATGCGAAGGAAAGCATCGTAATAATCGACCGTAGCGAATATAAAGATAAGCTAAAAGGTTTTTGGCTCGGTAGTTGTATTGCAAATTGGACAGGGTTAACTACGGAGTTGGTTAGAAATGAAAAGCCTTTTTTCACTGATGAAGACTGGAAAACTAATCAAGGGCGTGACAAAAGTAAAATTGATTTTGTTCTTAACCAAAATCCATGGAAAGCCGATGATGATACTGATATAGAGTATGTCTATCAGGCAGCCATTGAAAAATATGGTACTCATTTTTTAACGCCCGAACAAATACGTGATACATGGAATGCCCATATAGGAAAACCGTACCTATGGGTTTCTAATTTAGCAGCTTCAGGTCAAATGCTTGATGGTGCTGTTCCCCCTTCAACTTCTCTTCCTATTAATAATCCGATGTGGGAAATGATTGATGCACAACTGACAACAGAAATTTTTGGTGCACTCGCACCGAGTCGACCTGATGTTGCCCTAGATATTGCCCATCTTCCAATCCGTACCACAGCCTATACTCACTCAGAATGGGCTGCTGAATTTTATGTCATTATGTATTCTTTAACGGCTAACGTAGATAAAACACTTACCCATAAAGAGCAGGTGTTTTGGTTAGCTACCCAAGCAAGGAAAAGAATTCCTGAATGGTCTTACATTGCCAAAATGTATGATTTTATTAAAAAGGAATACGAAATCAATCCTGACAAAGACGATTGGGAGCATACCCGAGATGCGATATTTGAACGCTATCAAATTTCTCGTAAAGATGGTTATGATCGTTATTCGCTTGTTGATTCAGGTATTAATTTTGCTAGTTCATTAGTGAGTCTATTTTATGGTGAAGGTGATTTCAAAAAAACTATTCGCATAGGTACACTCTCGGGATGGGATTCAGACAACCCAACGGCTACTTGGGGTGGACTTTTAGGTTTACTTTACGGGCATGAAGCGTTAGAAGAAATATTTGATAAAGATGATTTTTCCGATGGCTATTGGATAGAACGAACCCGACCCGGACTTCCTCGCCCTACGGATTCAATATCAGACATGGCAGAAAGAGGCCTCGCTATTATTGACAATGTGGTTACACAATCAATGAACGGTACAATCCATGATAATCATTGGATAATCCCTCAACCAGAAAACACCATTAAAAAATCAACAATACTTAAACCTAAAACTGCATGGCACGCCATTGATGATGCAGATACTCGTTGGAAGTTTAATGGTTTTGAAACCCGAGGAATTCATTATCAAAACAGCTTAGGAAACTTAGCTTACGGTTTCGACACTTGCCAAGCTGATATTGCTTTTTCAGGCACTGCTGTCGCATTTTATGCTGACAAACGAGTCGATGCTGGTGATATTTTTATTTCGCTAGATGGCGGAATCCCTGTACGAGTCTCTCAAAAATCGTTATATCCCGCGGGCCAAAATTTTATGTTGCAATACAAGCGGTTAAACCTTAAAGACACAGTGCATACACTAACAATAACCTGTGACAATACCCCTTTAACTAAAACTATCGATATGATTGCCTTTATCCCTGGAAAATTTCCACAACCTAAAACCACTTACCCAAGAAATAACTAAGGTAAATATTCATGGAAAATGCCATAAAAAAAATAACCATTGTTGGTGGCGGCACAGCAGGTTGGCTAACTGCAGGTATTATTGCTGCTGAACATCAAAGTAATACCGATGCGGGTATCCAAATTACGTTAATAGAGTCACCCGATGTAAAACTTATAGGTGTTGGTGAAGGTACTTGGCCAACTATGCGTACCAGCTTACAAAAAATAGGGATTTCAGAGTCTGATTTCATTCAAGCATGTGATGCTTCTTTTAAGCAAGGATCCAAATTTATTGGCTGGAACAATGGTGAAAATAATGATACTTATTATCACCCGTTTGTTTTACCGCAAGGTTTTGGTGAAGCAAACTTAGTGCCTTTTTGGCAAAAAAATAGTGATAAAATCACATTTGCTGATGCGGTCAGTGTGCAATCTCATTTATCAGCACAACACTATGCGCCAAAACAACAAGCAACACCAGAATACGCAGCCGTTGCCAGTTATGGCTATCATCTCGATGCCGGTAAGTTCGCCAAATTATTGCAAAAACACTGTGTTGAAAAATTGGGGATAAAGTATGTCTCCGCTCATATTATAGGGGTGAATTCGGCTCCGAATGGCGACATAGCTTCCGTACAAACTAAAACTCTAGGAGGAATTACTGGCGATATCTTTATCGATTGTAGTGGCAGCACTTCGCTTTTATTGGGGGAGCATTATCAAATTCCTTTTATCAGTAAACAGCAGTTCCTCTTTAATGATACTGCGTTGGCTGTGCAAATTCCTTATCCAGAAAATAATAGTCCGATCGCTTCGTCAACCATAGCCACTGCACAAACTGCCGGATGGATTTGGGATATAGGACTACCAACAAGACGCGGTATTGGTCATGTCTATTCAAGTGCTCACATCGAACAACCAAATGCCGAGTTACTATTAAGACAATATGTAGCGCCTAGTAT
>Ga0209707_1000055_pt1 | contig 74777 bp, 64 predicted proteins | sample EN4Hudsemesocosm_FD_184630 | JGI IMG/M metagenome (GOLD analysis project Ga0209707, IMG submission 184630) | Methane-oxidizing microbial communities from mesocosms in the Hudson Canyon - EN4B Hudson Canyon (SPAdes) (version 2) | ecosystem: Environmental > Aquatic > Marine > Cold seeps | place... | reverse complement strand
GACCTGCTTTTATATGCGGCTCTAATTCCATGGTCGGCTGAAAAAACGTTGCTTCATCATAACGTCCTACTTGGTCGCGTGGATTTCTATAGTAGGGATTATTAGCACCGCGTTGTAAATCACAATCAAATCTCACCAAAAATGAATTACTTTCCACCACACGCCTTGGATCATATAGATTAATAGTGCTCTCGCTAATGTGACTTAACCCCCAAGATACCCCTTGACCGTTATTACTATCGGTAAAAGCATCAGGGCAGAAAGGTCCACCAGCGACCGGTGGGCAGGTAACAGATGCCATAACATTAAAATTAATACCGTCAGGAGCATACTGAATGGTATTTTTTTCTGGGCCATCAACACATAACATTGCTGCTATTCCTTCTTTATAAGGAAAGAGGAAGGTCTCATGGCCAGAGTTTAACAGCGGGTTGATATCTGGTTTAACAAAAGGACCTTCAGGTGAATCTGCAATAGCAACACCTTGCGCCCTGACTAGCCAATCTTTTTCTTTGGAAATTGGCTGCCCTTTGTAGAATAACCAAATCTTGCCTTGATAAACCAATGGGTAGGGATCGTGAATCGCGCCGCCGTCCCATTGTGTTTCATCACCTAAATCTAAAATGCTGTTCTCGCAGCGTGTCCAAGGGCCATCAGCTGAATCGGCCCAAGCCATACTAACGTCACAATGATCGCCTTTGTCACTTTGAAATGTTCCGGTGAAGCTTTGAAAATAAAGGTAATATTTCTCTTTGAACACTAGGATGTCTGGAGTGGTTGCCGAACGATCACCGTATTGGCCTAAGGGTGCTCTTTCCACCGCAACACCTTGTTCTTGCCAGTCAAAGCCATCTTTACTAGTGGCATACCAGATTTCAGCCAGATCCCAATCTACCGCTGGAAGGGTGTCACTGCATCTTTCCATGCCCACAGGCTCACTTTCAGTTTCTCTACGGGTGTACCAAACATAGTAAGTATCGCCGACAAGAATAATTTTACTAGGGTCTCGGCGTGAAACTTGGCTATTTTTACCGATAGCGGTAATACGAGAATATTTAAAGTTGGTGAAAAATTCATTATCTCGATCATCAGGCTCTGGCCAAACGTCGTATAGTCGTTGCATTGCATGACTAAGCCCTTGAGGTTTATCTTTAGGAAGTTTTCCTAGCATAATGGGGAACCTATATTTTAATATTCTATATAAAAATAAGGCTCCTTATAATAATTGCTATAAGGAGCCTACACATCTTTTGTTTATTAATAGATAACTAGATCATTCGTTAAAAAACAGCTCTTACACCTAAGCGTAGCGTACGGCCATTATACGTTTGGTTATAATTTCTATCTGTTGGTACGGCATCACCTTTGATTAAGTTACCATCAGTACGTTCAGCAGAGAAGAACTGAGTACTTTCTTCTAATAAGTTACTTACGCTGCCGATAACTTCAATACTTTCGGTAATTTGATAACTAAATGAGGCATCTAACTGACCATACTCATCACGCCAGATTGCCATACCATCTAAGCTACTCATAGGGTCTTCCATTGACTCAGAACGCCAGTTATAAGCAACACGAATCATTAAGTCATCATTTTCATAGAAGCCCATTAAATTATAGGTGTGCTCTGATTGATATTGGTAAGGTAAATCGATGGAGCTTTCACCCGTAGATTCTTTCAAGTAATCCGCTTCACTATCTGCATAGGTGTAGTTTGCTTGTACACCAAAGTTTTCAAACCCTTTAATGAAATCAAAGTTAGTAAGGAAGCCAAGCTCTAAACCACTAATTTTTCCGCCTTCACCATTAATTGGCATAGATGCCGATTCAAAGAATAATTCAAACTCTTGTGGAGAAGGTAAAGCAACTTCACCACCTAAAAAGTCTTCTTCTGTATAGAATGGCTCACGAGTACCTATTTCAGTTTCATGCCCTTCAATTTTTACTTTGCCTAATTCAACATAATTAAAAATAAAGCTTTCAATATCTTTATAAAATATCCCCGCAGAAAACATCCCAGTTTCGCTGAAGTAATATTCATATGAAAGGTCGAATTGGTTCGCTTCATATGGGTCTAATTTAACATTACCGCCAACAAATGAATCTTCGTCAGCAACACTCCAATTTGGATCATCAATACCATCGATATCGTACCAACCATCTGTACTGGTACTTGCTCCTGCTTTTGCTTGGTTAAAATTAGGTCTCGCCATAACTTTTGCAGCGGCAAACCTAAGCACCATTTCGTCGTGAAGCTTGTAACTTAAGTTGATGCTGGGTAAGACGTTATCATAATCATGCTTTAGGGTAATCTGCTCTAATGGCATGCCATGAGTCGCTTCATAATAACCACCCGTTAATGCATGACTAGTAAGGTCTGTTTGCACATAACGTACACCGACATTACCGGTTAAGTCACCATCCAACATGTCAATATTTGCTTGTAGATATAACGCGATGGTTTCTTCTTCATTATCTGCAGAGCCTCGTCTGTCAGGCGTCATACCCATAGTATCAAAAACGCTATCGAAATCTGTAAAATAAGGGGTTGAACCATCATTAGTAAAACCGAATTGTTCGTTCATATGCGCGGTATAACTAGTGATAGCGGTATCAAAGTCATGTATCGCATTCCAGCCTGTTGGCACACCTGCGTTTGCATTGCCTCCCATAAAGTTAACTGGGTCGAATCGCTCGGCGATGCTATCATGAAATCGAGGTTCAGCCCCCCATAAACTATAGCCGCCATTATAATCTTCAAAAGCGATTTCCCAAGGGCCAAGATGTTGCGACGCATTTAACGTTTCTTTAGTACGTTTATTCCAACGAGCCCCCATTTCAATAGAGCTGAGCATTGCATTACCATCTAATTCATATTGTGCATCTACTTTGAATGAAACATCTTCATCAATATTTTCAACGGGTAAACGCATAATAGGCCCTTGATTCAACCGATTAAGGTTAAAATTGACTAAACCATCATGTTCATAGGTCTCGTGAGCATGATTATCGGTTTTACTGGTATCGTAATATTCCGTTCCCCAAGGTAAATAGGAGTACTGACGATCAGAGCCAAGACTAAATAACGCATCATGTTGATCGCCATTTAACCACCAATGGTCAAAATTATATATCTGTTGAGTCAGTTCTTCAGTTTCAGCTTTGGAGTAACCTGCGGCGAATGACATTGTCCATTTATCTAGCTCAATATCAGCACCAAGTTGCACTGTTAAGGTATCAATATCAGCATCAATATTCTCATCCTGCGTAGATAAATATAAATTATCAACGGCAAATTCAGTCATAGTATTAGTGTTAGGATCTGTAACAACCGAGTCGGCATTAATTGCTCCATAACCATAAGGGATCCAACTGGTAAAGCCGTGAGTAAGAAAATCATCCGCTACTTTGCTATAGGTTACATCTAAATAGCTATCAATATTATCAGCCGGTTGCCATTGAAGGTTGACTAAAACAGAACTACGTTCACGTTCACGATCTTGGGCAGAAACTCCCCAGCGTGTTGGATAAAATCCTTGCTCAGTTTCTTCCCAGCTCCAGTTAGACATTGAATCTGTACGCGTATCAAGTTGTTCATGTGATACAGCAGCAGCAATACCAAAGGTATCACTTAACGGTGTCATATAAGAAAAAGTAAATGCTGGAGAGGTTTCTTCATTATTATCATTATAAACAGCTTCAACAAAAGCAGTGCCTTTAGCTTCACCAACATCTAAAGGTCGAGCTGTTAAAATATTAATTGTACCACCGATACTACCTTCCATATGTTTTGCCATAGGAGATTTATACACTTCTACAGCAGAGATCATGGAAGAAGGCATGCTACTAAAATCAATGCCTCGACCATCACCTGCTGAGGCAACGGTTTGACCATTAATTAACGTAAGGTTTAAATTATCTGCAATACCTCGAATGCTGACTGAAGTTCCTTCACCATCATCCCTAGCAATACTTACACCTGTAATACGCTGTAGCGCTTCAGCGATGTTTCTATCGGGCATTTTACCGATATCCTCAGCTACAATAGTATCTGATACTACATTGCTAAAACGCTTACGATTAACCGCTTCGTATAACGAACCACGGAGGCCAGTTACTTGAATGACTTCGATATCCTCGGTGGTTGCTTCTTTTGTTTCTTCAGCCGCTAAAGCTGATTGTGCACTAAAGGCTAGAACTGCTATAGCGTTTATACACGCAAGGTTTAACTGATTTCGAGAGAACTGTTTCATGGCTTTGCCTGTTATTTATATAGTTATGTAGAAAACCAAACTAGAACTTTATTTATCCCTTAAACTCAGTACTAGTTATAGATAGTAACGTATCAAATCAAACATTGTCAAAACAAAACAATTTAATTGACAATTGTTAACAATATGAGATTTGATTAATTTATAACTCCCCTTACTTGTATTGTCAACAATTTACATAATTTATTTTATAGCTAGTTTTTGATAACAAACATGATAGCCTAACCCTGGCGATTGTTTATTGTTGACAATAATGATTGAGTATGCCAAAAATAATAGGGTCGAGTTAGCTCATTGACAATGAGCATGAATAAATATCGATGTTTTACCTTGCCAGTGAATTACAAGATTGAAGCGAGCATTAGCTGAAATAACTATTCTATTTAGGGTAAATTATTCTAAACATCTCGAAATGTATCGGTAATATTTAGAATATCTAAGAGTAAGGGCTTAAATTGAAAACAAGACAACTGGTTTTTACCGCTATTATTGGGTTATTGATTGCGTGTGGCGAACAAGCGAAGAATAAACCTGAAGAGTCACCAGCCGAAACAGAAACAACAGCTAATAAAAAGCCTGGATCATTTATTAAACACTCCAGTATTTTCTTCACTCAACCTCTTAGAAATGAAATAGTAAACCATGACTATGGTAAGTATTCTGATTATCAAGTAGATGCCACTATGTGGGGTTTCTTACCCCCTTCGTTCGCTGATTTTGATTTTCAAACAAATCTCACACCAACAATGAACAGCTATGTAACAGACACCATTAATCATGAACTTGCGGATGTAGACTGGGTTTCTAGAATAGAATGGGATGTTATTTGGAATGGGATGACTTCAAAATACCCCCAAAGATTTCAGCAAGCGATGGTCAAACGACTCGATGGCTCAAACCTGGAGATCACATGGTTCCCTGGGCATTATTTTTTTTCAACTCATCATCCATTATTTCGTGAATATATTGAATGGCAAATACAAGATGTGGCTTTTTATGATAATGAAAACCTGATAAATAGGGTCGATGCCATCTTGTTTGATTCACAACACTCCAATCCAGCACAATATTATCTAGGTGGCGATTTTAGTGATAATTGCATGGCTAACTTCAGGAGTTGGCTGGCACAAAATTTTAGCAATGAGAAATTAACAGCTCTAGGCATTACTGATATATCAACATTTCATTACGGCGAGTTTTTAAAAAACAATGGCTATAACGCAAATAAATACGAGAAAGAGACAACTAATATTCCCAATGAAATTCCGTTAAGCAATGAATATCGTCATTTTTTACAAGATTGGAACAACAACTACTTAGCTGAATTAGTTCAGTTCACAGACGAAGTAGCAAAAGCAAAAGGTTACCCCTATAAAGAAGGAATTGGCTATATTGAAGTTGGTACAAGCTCGCCGATCTTTGATCCCTACTGGCATGGAATAAGAATGCCATTTAATGAAGAGTTTGATTTCTATGTGCAAGAATTTAATCATCGAGCCAATGAACAGAAAGTTAATAATGACGTAATCTTGATGTATAAACTAGCAGAAGCTATTGATAAACCATTAGCTTTAACCGCACTGCCTTACCCTGATTGGAATTATATGGTTGATAACCCAGAAGCCGTAGATTTGGTTAGAACATGGATAGCTCAAGCATATGCAAATGGTGCAATTTTTATGGCACCTGAGCAAATGTGGGCCTATCAAGGGGAATTGCAACGTTATTACAATCCCGAGATAGGAGATTATGATTATATTTATGCATGGATAAACGAAAAGTCCTTTATGTTCGATGGTTTTGAAACGGTTGCTAATGTTGGTTTAGTCTATAGCCATCAAGCCTATCGTGAAAATCAGTACGATAAATTAGATATATTTTCTGCAGCTTCCGACCTTATGGAAAAAAATATTCCCTATAAGATAATAATTGCAGGTGATGATTGGTGGCCGAAATATTTAACCGATACCGATCAAAGTAGTCTCATGGACAGTTTAGACGTCATTGTAAAAACTGACTTTAATGGCACAGCACTTAGCGCCTCACAAGCAGCAAAGCTTAATGCTTATCAGAATAAAATTGTTAATTGGTCAGATACAGCGTCAACCACGAGTTTATTAGCCAAAGAAATGTCTGTTGATATTGCACAGGTTGCGCTATTTCCCAGAGAAAATGCCGATTTAAATGCAGCCATGGACAATGCGCCCCGCATAATGCATTTAGTAAACAGAGACTTCAATGCAAGTACTTTGAGCCTAAATGCAAAAAGCAATTTAATCATCACAATTAATGACAGTTTATATAGTGATGTAAATACTGGTTTTGTTGGCGCGATGTATAGTCAAGCAGGTCAACCAGCAATTCATTTAGATACCAGCTACAAAAATGGAATCACCACCGTGAAAGTACCTGAACTAAAAAGTTGGGGATTAATTGAGTTGTATACCAAAACAAAATTTCCATGTGAAGAAACGCCTGAGGTTTGCAACCCTTAACGATTTCTAGTAGTAGCGCTACTAAAAAAAATACATTCGAGTATTCGCTTAGCAACACAGTTGAAAGTATTAATAATGTTTTAAACCACAAAATAGTTTACATAATAACATTCAACTGTTAAATTAATTTGTAAATTGTTAACAATATCCATCAATTGAATTTTAATATAGAATAATTCAAATCAGAGGTAATAACAGAAATGACAACCTATGCAGAAGTGACTACAACCTCTGACGCACATACAGAGCAATTACCTAAAACCATCAAATTCAATTATGGCATAGGAGATTTCGGCAATAATATTATTTGGCATACCATGGGGTTGTGGTTAGCGTATTTCTATACTGATGTATATGGATTAAGTGCGATACATGTCGGTACTATGTACCTAGTGGTAAGAATATTTGACGCGATTACAGATCCATTAGTGGGCTTATGGGTTGATAGAACACGCACTAAGTATGGGAGTTGTCGGCCATTTATTCTTTACGGCACAATTCCATTAGCCATTACCTTTATCATGCTCTTTTACACACCCGATCTTAGTGATACTGGTAAACTTATTTATGCTTACACGAGTTATGCATTGTTAACCCTTGCTTATACCTTGGTCAATGTGCCTTTTTCATGCATGGCTGGTTTTTTAACTCGGGATTCAGATGAGAGAACTGTTCTGCAATCTTTTAGGTTTGGTTTAGGTATGCTCGCGTCTGTATTTGTTTCATACACAACGTTATCCTTAGTTGCCTCTTTAGGTAACGGCAATGACCAACAGGGCTTTTTCTATACGGCTATTGTTTTTTCTCTCCTAATTACAGCTTGTTTATATTTTTGTTTTTTTACCGTTAAAGAAGTTTACCCTGCCCCTCCCCTTAAAAGTAATAACACCAAACCAGTAAAACAATTACTGGCAGATATTAAGTCGGCATTTAAGAATCAACAGCTTGTCATATTATTTTTAGGCAACATTCTCTTTTTTATCACCCTAACGCTAAAAGCGACACCTTCTGTATATTATGTGAAAGAAGTCCTCATTGACGCTGAACATTTACTCACTACATTTATGACATGGGGAACTGTTGGTGCAACCTTAGGCGCTGCGCTATCTGCAGTGTTATGGACAAGATTTGATAAAGTTCGATCATATAAAGCGTTAATGTTTATTTGTGGTGTATTAACGGCGATTCCTTACTGGATGCCAGGTACCGAGTTCCTGTCCATTTTGTTGTTGGGTATCATCGTATCTTTTCTGTCTTTGAGTATGGTGCCACTAATATGGAGCATGTTAAGTGATGTAGTTGATTACCAACTATCACTTACAGGTAAAAACATGTCAGGCCTATTCTTTGCTCTATTTCTATTTACCTTAAAAGTCGGCTTGGGCGTTGGTGGCGCGTTATCACTATGGATCATGGGAGAAACAGGCTATGTTGCTAATATTCCACAGCAGAGTGAAGAAGTCATAGAAAGCATTAACTTTATCAGTACATTATTACCTGGCATTTTATTCATCATCGCTGGGCTGATCATGATGTTCTACAAATTAGATAAAACACGAAGAGCTGAAATAAAGCTTAAGCTGTATGGAGAATAAGTAAGTGAACGAATTAAACAACAATATTAGTGCGGCTATGAAAAGGCACACAGTAGATGATAGTGAAAATGAATTATATACTCGTTTTCGTTATCAACCAGTAACAGGTTTAGGCTATGAAAAAGGGGTTAACCGTCGCGATCCAAGTACTATTATCAAAGTTAATGGAAAATACTATATTTGGTATACCCGCAACGAATGTCAAAAATCAAGTTGGCTAGATGCCGATATTTGGTATGCAACAAGTAATGATGGCACCACTTGGCAAGAACAAGGCCCAGCGGTAGAAAGAGGACCAAATGGTTCATGGGACGAATATAGTGTTTTTACCACTGAAATATTAGTAGCCGAAGGTAAATACTATTTATGCTATCAGGCGAAGCGTAATAACGACCCATTAAATGTAGTTGGTATGGCATGGGCAGAAAGCCCTGATGGCCCATGGACAAAATTAGCCGAACCGATTGTAGAGCCTTGTCGTGATGGAAAGCTTATTGATCCCAACGAACACGGTGACTCTAATTGGGGAGCGGCTTTAGAGCTTGGTTCATGGGATAGTGGTGCGATTCATGACCCCGGTATTATTAAATTTAACGGGCAATACTATTTATATTATAAGGGACATGCCATTGGTGAAAAAATGTTTACCGACTCCAAATGGGGACTAGCTGTAGCAGATCATCCTGAAGGGCCATACGTTAAACATGAAGCTAATCCGGTTTCTAATAGTGGACACGAGACTTGGGTATTTCCATGGAAAACAGGCATGGCGGCAATCGTTGATTGGGCAGGGCCAGAAAAAGGGACCATTCAATATTCTGAAAATGGCGTAGACTTTGAAATTGTCACAACGCTTGAAGATATCCCTCCTGCGGGGGGCGCTTATACACCGGATAAATTTTTAGATAATGGCGATGGGCAAGGATTTTCATGGGGGCTCGCACATTACGGCGCTTCAGATTGGTGCTTTTTAGTCGGCTTTACTTGCGACTTAACACGCCATGGAGAAAAAGACTTAAGCTGGCACGGTTTTCCACATTACAGCACCATAAGGGATGTGATGAAAGAGCCTGAACGCTTTGGTATTACTAAAGAAAATTTATTTCAAAAAAAATAAATTTTTTGAATGAAGCTAAGAATTAAACTGATTAATTTTTATCTCTTACATAAACAAAGGCTAACAATTGATCCTCAGCCAGCCGACAAACATTTGATGTTTTGCATTATTTGATCATCTGGATGTCGCGGTGGCGACGGCACAAAAAGGGGAACGAACGCTCCGCTCCCCTTTCTAATCCCCAGAGCGCCCTACACAGCAAAACACTCCAACTAACTTTTCTTTAAACAAGAGTGGCACAATGTTTATACCTGCCGAAAATCATCCATTCACACGGCAGTCTTCGCCATCCATGGCTTCGATAAACATCGCACTCATCTAAATTCAGTCTCCATTGCTGAGAAGGGGCAGGTGTTTGTAAATCTTATGGTGTGATTATTTAACAGTTTTCATTATTCAAGGAAAATCTTAATAGAGCAACCAGATACCAAGCCTGCTCCATTAAACGCCGGAATGATGACCAATATTCACGTATCGCTGGCATGGATGCCAGTGAAAGCGCTGTAGTGCATGGATGCACGTTCAGCGCTGTTATGTCGAAGAATATTGGGCAGCATGGAGGTGATACGTTTAATGCAGCAGCGACGGGAGAGTCCAGAGAGGGGTTGTCGTTTATCCCTCTTTGGGTGTCGTCGGCACCCCGACAGCTGTAGAGGATACAAATGACAAATTTTGAGATTATAAATAAATACAAAAATCTTTGATTCTTTTGGCGACACCAATTAACTTTTGCACAATTTGAACATCTACATGTCGCGGTGGCGACGGCACCCAAGGGACGTCGTTCCGCCGCGCCTCCCCTTGGAACCCCTGCGGCGCCCTACACAGCAAAACACTCCAACTAAATTTAGGCACAATGTTTATACCTGCCGAAAATCGTCCATTCACACGGCAGTCTACGCCATCCATGGCTTCGATAAACATCGCACTAATCTAATTTTAGTCTCCATTGCTGAGAAGGGACAGGAGTTTTCAGAAGCCGTTGCAACCTATTAACTATTTTCTTTTACTAAAATAAAAAACAAAAAACAACGTAAATAGCATCCGGCATAAATTATGCAAACTTCTCCTTAACCCGCTCCACCAACATATAATTAACCGGAATCAGCAACAGCGTTATAAAAGTCGCAAACAAGATTCCAAAACCTAATGATACCGCCATAGGAATTAAAAACTGCGCTTGAGTTGATTTCTCAAACAATAACGGCATCAAACCGATAAAGGTCGTTAAACTCGTTAACATTACTGGTCTGAACCTTGAAGCACCAGCTATTAACACCGCGTTCATTAAATCATTCGTTTGCTCACGTTTTTTATTAATAAAGTCAACCAATACTAATGAGTCATTAACCACAACACCTACTAAAGCCAGCATGCCTAATAAACTCATAATGGTAAGTTCCATGCCCATCACCCAATGCCCCATTACTGCGCCGATCATGCCAAAAGGTATAACACTCATAACAATTAACGGTTGCAAATACGACTTAAATGGAATGGCTAATAAGGCATAGATAATGAAAAAAACAAAAACCAAAGCCCAGCCTAGTGAGCTAAAAGATTCTCGTTGCTCTTTCGCTTCACCTTCTAATGAATGATTCACCCCAGGGTAGTGAGTTATCAATTCGTCTAAGTAAGTTTTCAAATCTGCTTGAAGGACTGTCATATTAGTATTTGATTTTTCAACATCGGCAGTCACATTTACCGTACGGTATAAATCAATACGCCTAATGGTCGCAGGACTTTGATCAGGAATTAGTATCGCCACATGTGATAACGGAACATTACCGCCAAGTGGTGTTGAGATAAGGATATTCTCTAAATTAACAATCGCACTTCGTTCAGCTTTTGGCAGACGTACCATTACTCGAACATCATCTCTGCCTCTTTGAATACGCTGAACTTCAGCACCAAAGAACGCACTACGAACTTGTCTTGAAATCTCAACTCGGGTTAGCCCTAGCGCTTTACCTTGTTGAGTTAACTCAATGCGTAACTCTTCTTTACCGTCAGATAAACTGTCGGCAATTTCAAACACCGTTGGGTAAGTACTTAAACGCTCTTTCACTTTGTTGGCGACCTCTTTTAAGGTCACTAATGAACTGGCCGTTAACTGCACATTAATAGGATCTGAAGAGCGCCCTAACTCAGCTCTGAAAGTAACACTTTCAGCACCTGGAATAACACCGATCATTTGTCGCCACTCCCGTACCAATTCCCTAGAAGTAATACTTAACTCCCTTTGTTCTGGTGGAGTGATTTCAAAACGCACATTACCTGAATGGGAGACCCCTCCTCGTCCACCAGTAGTGGCTAGAACATTTAAAACAACACTTTCACCTGTTTCACTATCACGATATTTCTCTTGCAGTAATTGCGCTTTATCTGCCATATCAATTACAAACCCATTGGTCACATCAAACGGTGTGCCCACCGGCATAGTGATACTTGCACGGACTGTTTCACTAGGAATACGAGGGAAAAAGATAAACTTTGTCCAGCCACTCATAATCAAGGAAACAATAATAATAAAGACACCAACAAATAAACTTAAGGTGGTGAGTTTATGTTTAAGTGCTACTGCAAGTAAGGGTTGGTAATACTTTAAAATCACTTGTTCAAAGCCATCAGCAAATTTATGCTGAAATTGTTCTAATTTACTCGGACCTGTTCTTTGATGGCGTAATTTAATGTTTTTTAAATGAGAGGGTAAAACAAACTTAGATTCAATTAAGGAAAATATTAACACCGGAATAACCACAACGGGAATTTGAGCAAATAATGCCCCACGAGCGCCCTCGATATATGCAAGAGGAAGAAACGCAGCAACGGTAGTTAAAATACCAAAAGTCACTGGTGTAGCGACTTCTTGTGTACCTTTAATTGCTGCGTGTTCACCAGACTCAGCTTTTTGCAGATGAGTATAAATATTCTCTCCGGTGACAATAGCATCATCAACAACAATGCCTAATACCAAAATAAAAGCGAATAGACTCATCACATTTAGGGTAACGCCCATAAAAGGCATCACGATAAACGCGCCCATAAATGAAACAGGAATACCAATACATACCCAGATAGCAATAGATGGACGAAGAAACAAAGACAACAGGGCAAAGACTAAAATTAGGCCCTGCATTGCATTAGTGGTTAATGTTGAAATACGTGCTTTTACAATTTGAGAGTCATCATCCCAATAACTTAATTCGTAACCATGGGGTAAGCTGCTTTGACGATTTTCGATATAGTTTTTGACTTTATCAGCTACATCAATAGCACTTTGTTGACCAATTCGATAAACATCAATAAAAGCAGCACTTTTTCCGTTAAAGCGAGTTCTTACTGGCGTTTCTTCAAAGTCATCACTGACAGTGGCAATATCACTTAACGTTAATATTGAGCCATCGGCATTAGTCTTAATAGCAATGCGAGCAAACTCATCTTTTCGATAGGCTTGGCCCTTAGAACGAATTAAAATATCACCACCTTGGGTTTTTATGTTACCCGCAGAAACATCGCTACTGGAATTACCAATCGCATTACTGACTTGATTAATGCTTAAACCATATTGACGCATTTTATCTTGGGATATTTCAATGGCAATCTCGTAGTTACGAACACCACTGAGCTCTAACTGAGTTACTCCGGGAATTTGTAATAAATCATCACGGGTTTGTTCAGCAAACTCTCTAATTTCTTTTTCGCCATAAATACTCGCCACAGTAACTGCTATTACTTCACGTTTACGCTCTGCAAGAGAAACAATCGGCTTTTCAGCGTCAACTGGAAAAGTATTGATTGAGTCTACCCGTGCTTTGATATCTGCAAGCATTTCTCTAGCGTCGTAAGTAGAGTCAATGTCAATATTAACCGAAGCTGATCCTTCCGATGAGCGAGAAGAAATTTGCTCTATACCTTCTAAGTCTTGAACCGCTTCTTCAATGCGAACAGCGACCCCTTGCTCAACATCTTCAGGAGTAGAACCACGTAATGAAACATTCACGGTAATTCTGTCCATGGCAAATGATGGAAAAACTTCTAATGGAATTCTTGAAGACAAACTAAACAAACCAATAAATAAAATGGTCATCATCAATAAATTAGCTGCAACGTGGTTGCGAACAAACCAAGCAATCATTGACCAGTCTCCGCATTGACTTTGCTATTGGCTACTTTGCTATTTTTTCTTTTTTTGCTTTTATCTAAATTTTCAGGCCTTTTACCTTTTTTATCTGATCTTTTATTGTTAACAGGTGCATCACCTGCAAGCTTCACTGGCGTGCCTGAGCTAACTTGTCCTAGCGGGGTTAATACTAGGCTATCGCCAAATGCTAAACCGGCTTCAACTACAGCATCATTACTATTTTGCCACAAAATACTAATGTCTTTTCTTTTTAGTACCGTTTTGTCATCAATAATTTCAGCAATATAGACATAGCTGCCTTGATATATTGCACTATTAGGAATGACTAACGCCTGATCAATGGTTTTACCAACAATGCTCGCATTAACGTATTGGCCAATTTTAATCGGTGCTACTTTATTACTACTCAAGTCATAGGGATCATCAATTTGTGCAACGATATAAAGCTGTTGAGAATTTTCATCAATTGCACCTTCAGTACGAACTATTTTTCCTTGCCAATGTTGCTGTCCAATCAAATTTGACGTTAAGGTTACCGACGAACCCACGACTTCTTTATCAGAATGGCGGTACTGCTCAGGTAAAATCATAAAACTGAGGTCTTTGTTCTTTATTGGCAGTCTAATTTCGACATAATCAATGGCATAAATATCGGCTAATTGGGTGTTATTAACAACAATACGCCCTAAATCAACATGTTTTTTCAAGATGCGACCCGCATACGGTGCGGTAACCTTAGTTCGCTCTAACAAAAGTTGTGCTTTTTCTAATTTTGCTTGGGCTGACGATACCTGTGCTTGAGCCGCAGCTAATTGAGGTTTTCGCAATACCAATGCACTTGGCTCTGCACCATTACCTAAACGCTGCCAATCCACGAGTGCACGATCAGCTCGGGCTTGCTCTTCTAATAAAACTTGCTTTGCCGCCAGTAAACTTGACTGATTTATTTTGACTTCCGCGCGGTGATCTCTATCGTCAAGCTGTACGAGTACGTCGCCTTTTTCAAAAAAACCACCATCTGTGAATTCACGGCTAACTTCATTAATTTCACCTGAAACCTGAGCAACTAAAATGCTATTAGTTCGAGGTTTGACGGTGCCAAAACTATCCAGTATTACTTGATAATTTTGGGCAGATAAAACTTTTGTTTCAACGGTAATTTGTGCTGACTCTCCACCTTTACCTCGATTGCTTTTAGGTGGGTTTTTGATAATCACTTGGGCAATAACAACTGTTGCAATTAGTATCACTATCGGCAATAGGGTTTTCTTCAATTTTGATTGATTCATAGAATGATTACTTGTGTTTGTCATAACTTAATTTATTCCTTTCCCGGTTCATGCAGAACTGGTTTTTCTGTATTTGTTGAGCCAGCAAAGTCGCCCCCGAGGGCAATATGAAGATTAATTCGGTTAACGATTAATTGATTCTTAATTTGAATTACCGTGCTTTGGGCGTCGTAGGATCGACTTTGGGCGTCTAATACCGTGGTATATTCCACCAAGCCACTTTGATACTGTTCAAATGAAAGCGTTTCCGCTGCGATAGCATTATCTTTGGCCTTAACCATCATTTGATAACGTTCTTTTAAGCTTGACTCACGAGTCACTGAGTTTTCAACATCTGCAAACGCATTATAAAGCGTAGATAAATATCCTTGCTCAGTTTGTTTTAACACTAAACGAGATTTTTCTTCGTTAGCTTCAAGCTTACCAGCATTAAACAGTGGCATGGCTATATTACCTAACAACGACCATCCTAAAGAAGAAGCTGATAATAGATCAGAAATGTCCTGCTCATTATTACTTAATGAAGCAGTAATACTAACACTGGGAAATCGTTGTTTATGGGCGTAAGCTAACGCGGCATCCTTTGCCAGCAGCTGATACCAACTTGCCACCAACTCAGGTTTTCGTGACACTAAATCTGTCGGTAAACCCAAAGGAATTTCGGAGTTCAGTAAAGGTAAATCAGCATCAACAAATAACTTCCCTTCAGGATATTGCCCTAAAAGCTGCTCAAGTTGACGAATCGCTAATACCTTTTTTGCCTGTTGATCTGACGTTCTCGATAATTCAGTATTAACTTCATTACGTGTTAGATAAACATCTAATGCGCTATTTAACCCCTGTCGATAACCTGATTCAATAATAAGTAAGTTTTGCTCGGTGTTATCAGAGCGTTGCTGATAAAGCGCAACCAGTTGATTCGCTTCTATGACACTAAACCATGTAGTAATTACATCAGCAACCAGTTGTTGCTTGGCTTGTTCAAAAGTCGCTTGCTGCGCCATTAATTCTAAATTAGCTTGACGCTCAGCATCGGAAAGTTTACCCCAAAGATCGAGCTCATACTGTAAATTCAAACCAAGAGAGCCACTATTACCATAAGTGGCGTTACTCTCATCGACGGCAGTTTTTTGTCGACTGCCTTTTAATGACATATCAAGAGATGGCCACAGAGCACTGCCGGCAATAGTTAATTGCTGTTGTTGAATATCAATAGCCAGTGCTTGTTGTTTCAACTGAAAATTATTAGTAAGGGCAAGAGCAACTAATTGATGAACTTGTTCATTTTTTAATTGTTCAAACCAGTTCTCTTTAATATTTGTTGTTAATAAGTCTGAAGACCACTGCTTAGGGGCATGGGATTTTTGCAAACTTTCATCCACTTCATAAATACCACTACAAGAAAGCAGTAAAAAAGAAAATGATGCAATGCAAAGTGGTTTAAGGCTTTTCACCATAAACTAAAAACCTTTGGATGATTAATACTCTCCCTATATTAGTACAATTTTGCAATAATTTTCTAGAGTGTTTACAAAACATTACAGAGGTAACAAAGTGTGTCCACACTATTTCTCAGAGATAAAAAAACCGTAACTGAGACCAGTAACGGTTTTTATAAACTTAACTATAACTGTCCACACGTTTACAGAACAAACATCAGGTTATAATGGAATAACTTGACCATTAAGTTGTAGTTGACCTTGCGAAAAGCTTACATCAAAAGACAGTTTGTCATCCGATCTAACTAAAAAACCTTGTTCAACATACATATCAATCATTGGTGTTAAACCAAATTTTGTAAATAATGCTTCAGGTGCATTCGCTTTAGCGTCAGCTTTTAATGCCATCATCGCGGTCATAAAATTAGCGGCATCAAACTTGTCTTTATCCATACTCACTTGTAAATCTGAAACAACTTTACCTTCAGCAGTTTCTACACTTAAATCAGTGATTTTTATGATAGGATTTTTTTCTAAAAGTTTTGCGCCAATTGCCGTTAGTTTTTGAATGTTTTGCTCTGAAAAAGCATCCTCAGGGTTAGCTGTTGATAACTCAGTAAACGTTTCACTCAGTTCAGCCATTACATCTATATCCAAATTATCAAAAACAAAGGCAAGATTTGCATGTTCGAAACGCTGTCCCATCGAGTTAATTTCATCAATATGGTAGGTAAAATTAACTTTCATTAATTCATCATTTACTGAACTTAGTGCAGTCATTATCACGTTATTAACGTTAACCACTTCATTACCTGTCTCATCATTGATTTTCAAAGATGACATTAAGAAGTTTGCATCGCCTATTGAAATCGCATCACCGGAATAATAATCACCACGGATAACTTCTTGGTCAATATCCATAGTAACAGGGCCAACAACTACATTAGCATCGCTGCTGTTTACTTCCATACCGCCCCATTTAAAGTCGCCGATTAAATGCGTTTTATTAGCGATAGTAATTTCACCTGAAGCAGCATGAAATACAATATTATTACCATCAACTTCTTTTGACATTTCTGCAATATCAATACGGGAAACGACATCTTTAGAAAATGTTAATAAACCGGTGATTTTTATTTTGTCATTAATAAAATCGACTATTTCTTCATCCAGCCCTAATTCTTTGAAATTAATCGTCGCTGTTGAATGGCTTAACGCAAAATGCAAACTATCATCTGCAAAAATAACTGGGCCAAATAAAAGTTGCTCTTCAATTTTAAACGTTACATCAGGCATGTTTGCATCTTGTAAATGCACTGTCATCTCGGTTACCGCACTACCACCAAACCAGTCGGCTTCAAAGCTTTCAGAGGTAACAGATACCGTTTCATTGTCAGACATTTCTGCTAACATTGCATGATGTTCTGTTTCAACTACCGAGCCAACGATTTTTGGTAAAACAAGTGCAGCTCCAACAACAATACCAAGAGCGATTACAATTTTTTTCATGGTTTCCTATCCTTATTATTTTTCCATTTGGGTTTTTAAATATTCATTTTTATTTTAGCCAACTAAACTAAATTAGTTAAGCTAAACGTTGACGAACAATTTCAAACAAGCATATGCCTGTAGCAACAGAAACATTTAAGCTTGAAACACTGCCTGCCATTGGCAATTTAACAAGTTGATCACAGTTTTCACGTGTTAAACGACGCATACCTTTACCTTCTGCTCCCATCACCAATGCCATTGGACCAGATAATTTTACATCATAAAGACAGGTATCAGTTTCCCCCGCAGTACCTATAATCCAAACACCTTTATCTTGTAGTGCTTTCATGGTGCGTGACAGGTTGGTCACTTGTACTAACGGTACATACTCTGCTGCACCAACAGCTACTTTTCTCACCGTTCCAGTTAAACGTGCGGCATTGTCTTTAGGCACAATAATAGCTTGCACGCCTGCCGAGTCAGCATTACGCAAACATGCACCTAAATTATGTGGATCTGTTACGCCATCAAGAATCAAAAAGAATGGCTGTTCACCCTTAGCCGTTGTACGAGTGATGATATCGTCTAAATCATTTTCATTAAAAGTTTTACCCGGTTGGACTCGAGCAACAACACCTTGATGCTGTTCACCGTCACTCTTGTCATCTAACACTTTTCGTTGGGCAACTTGTACAGAAATACCGTATTTTTGTGATAAGTTTATAATCGGTTTTAACCGCTCATCATCACGCCCTTTTAAAAGCCATAACTCAATAAAGCGCTCAGGGGCACTTTCCATTAATGCAGTAACGGCGTGAATACCAAATACTACCTCATCATTTTTTGCCATGATTTCTCAACTGTTATTTTTTCATTTTGTTATCCCCAACATAATTTATTGGAGAGTCTGTTTAATTAGTTTGTACGTGAGTTAAAATGCTTTAATCTTTAACTGCTTTTCTCGCATTTTTACCGGGGCGTTTTTTACGTGCTTTTCTTTTAGCCGCTTTCGGTTTCTCGGATACTGACCCCTTATCCTTTGCTTTTGTTGATTTTTTCTTTTTCTTCGATGAAGGTTTTTTATTAGCTACAGGCTGTGCTTCTTCTTGTTTTCCCTTCCCTTTGCTTTTACCTTTATGTTTAGATTTCTTTTTACCTTTATTAGTCTTTAATGGTTTAGCGTGTTCAAGTATTGCTTTTTCACCAGAGAGTGATAAATCTATTTTTTTATCATCAAGGTTCACTGCAGCCACTTGCACTTCAACAACATCGCCAACTCGGAACTTCGCTCCGGTATGTTCACCAGTAAGGCACATGCGAACATCGTCATAATGATAAAAATCGCGACCCAGAGAGGTAATATGAACCAATCCTTCAATATGTAATTTAGACAAGCGAACAAATAAACCAAAATTAGTGACCGTTGAAATAACACCTTCAAAGGTATCGCCTACATGGTCTTGCATAAATTCACATTTAAGCCAATCTGAAACATCACGAGTCGCTTCATCAGCACGACGCTCCGTTAGTGAACAATGTTCTCCGAGTTCAATCACCGCCTCAATCGGGAAGTCAAAATGACCGTCATTTTCAGTACCAATTTTTTCACTTGATTTTTTAAGCGCTTGTTGGTGCAGGATTTCTTTAATAACACGATGAACGACTAAGTCAGGATAACGGCGAATAGGCGAGGTAAAATGAGCATATGACTCCAATGCTAAACCAAAATGACCTAAGTTATCAGTTTGATATACCGCTTGGCGCATCGAGCGCAGTAACATCGTTTGAATTAATTCTTGATCAGGGCGACCTGCTACCGCCTTAAGAATATAGCCATAATCGGAAGGTTTAGGCTCACTTTGTTCTTTTTTATCTTTATCCTTGGTGAAAGGTAGGCTAATTCCTAACTCTGACAAATAACTGATAAAATTATTGTACTTATCTTCACTGGGCTTATCGTGAACACGAAATAAACCTGGCTTTTGATGTTTTTCAATAAACTTAGCGGTAGAAACATTTGCTAAAATCATACATTCTTCAATGATTTTATGTGCATCATTACGAACAAGGGGTTCAATCGCTTCAATTTTACGATCTTCATTAAAAATAAAACGTGACTCTTCAGTTTCAAAAGCAATAGCACCACGTCGATTACGCGCGTCAGTTAAAGCCAAGTACATTTGATTTAAATTTTCAAGATCTGGAACTAATGTGCTGAATTCTTGGCGAAGTACTTCATCGCCTTCTAGAATTGCTGCAACTTTAGTATAAGTAAAGCGCGCGTGTGAACGCATCGTTGCTGAATAAAATTTTGAACCTGAAAGCTTACCTGTTGCGCTTACCGTCATTTCACAAACCATACATAAACGATCAACATCAGGGTTTAAAGAACACAAGCCGTTAGATAATTTTTCAGGTAACATTGGAATAACTTGGCTAGGGAAATAAACTGAATTTCCTCGCTCAATGGCTTCGTTGTCTAGAGCAGTATCACTGCGCACATAATAGCTAACATCAGCAATGGCTACCCATAAGCGCCAGCCGCCACTTTTTTTCGGCTCACAATACACTGCATCATCAAAATCTCGGGCATCTTCGCCATCAATAGTTACCAAGGGTAAATGACGCAGATCTACACGGTCTTTTTTAGCACTCTCATCAACTTCATCAGATAAGGTTGCTACTTCGCTCAGTAACTCTGGCGTGAACTGATGGGGTAAGTCATGTTCTCTTAATGCAATTTCTATCTCCATACCCGGCGCCATATGATCGCCTAATACTTCAATGATTTTTGCCACCGCATTGGTACGCTTGGTTGGTCGCTTAATAATATCAACAACCACCATTTGTCCATGACGAGCACCTAAACGTTGTTCTGGGTCTATCAGTATTTCTTGTTTTATCCGTGCGTCATCCGGCATTACCATACAAATATGATGGTCAACATAATAACGGCCAACAATACCCGCTTTTCTAGGTTCAATAACCTCAAGAATTTTTATTTCTTTTCGGCCTTTTCTATCGGTTCGGTCAACTAAAATAGCTTCCACAATGTCGCCATGAAATACCCGCTGCATTTCATGGGATGAAATATAATAGTCTTTACCTTTTTTACTTGGCGATAATGGCTGTCCACTATCGTCAGCGATGTCAGGCGCAAAAAAACCAAAACCATCCCGATGACCGATCACCTTCCCTGTTAATTTACTGTTTTTAGGAGGTATAGCGTATTGTTTAAATTTATTAAAAATAATCTGACCACTATTCTCCATTGCACGTAGGCGTCTTTTAACACCAATGAGCTGATACTCTTCACTGTAATTTAGTATTTTACAGAAAGCATTAAAGGTAAGTGGCATGTCAGACTTTTGCAAAATTTCTAACAAATATTCTCGACTAGCGACAGGTTTTTCGTATTTTTGTGCTTCGCGTTTGGCGTGGGGATCGTTTTTGGTCAAAGGTATCTTTCATTAATTTTTTCCATAGTATATCACCTGTTGGTTTATTCACCCAATGCAAGTAATAAAAAATGCACCACAGTATAAAAATGTGTATTATCGCTCGCCATAATGACTCTATTAAATGGATTAACTGATGAAAAAAACATTACTTACCCTGATTGCTGTTTCCGCTTTAATTTCAACCCACTCAACTGCGGCAGTAAAAGTTGGTGTTGGCTTTGACCAAGGCTTTGGTGTAACAGGACAATTTGACAACATTAACGCCTTCGTTGGTGATGATGGTATTGCTGCTGATTATATTTTCAAAAGAGGCTCTTTTAGTGAAAACTTCCCACTAAACTGGTATATCGGTGGTGGGGCTTTTCTTGGTTGGGATAACGGCGCAGGTGTTCGCCTACCTTTAGGTTTAAACATGGCGTTTAATGCTAAGTGGGATGCTTATTTCCAAGTTCACCCAGAACTAGACTTTGACCACGGTAAAAACAGCGATACTAATTTTAGTGCTGCTGCCGCTATAGGTGTTCGTTACCGCTTTTAAGCCCCGGTAACACTCAGCAACAATTTTTATTAAGTCCTCTATTGTAATGAGTGTTTAAAAGCATAATATCTTATCAAGTAGTCATCGCCATTGAGATATTATGCTTTCTAGATTATCCCTGTTTTTCAAATCACTCGCTATTGACAGCCAGCAGCAAGAAAATAACCCGCTTTCTTTGGAATTAGCTTGTGCAGTTTTATTATGTGAAGTTATGCGTGCCGACGGTGAACTATGTAATGATGAACAAGATAAATTAACCGAAATAATGAAACAAACGTTTTGTTTGTCTGACAGTGAGGTTACAGAAATAATGACTTCAGCCATTGGACTAAGTGAAAGTGCAACAGATTTTTATCAATTTACCAGTAAAGTTAATCAGCATTATAACCTAGAGCAGCGCATGGATATTGTCGCGCTTTTGTGGAAAATAGCTTATGCTGATGGCGAACTGGCGAGCATTGAAGAACATATCATTCGTAAGATTGCTGACCTACTACACCTAAATCATGGTGAATACATTCAAGTTAAAATAGACTCTACACCTAGTTCTAGTTAGGTTACAATACGCCTTAATATTACTTTTCTCATCCCTACGGCAAATATTCCTATGGCAGACATTGGCAAATTTAACACTCTTGAAGTTATCGCAATCACTGATACTGGCGCTTATTTAAACGCTGGCGAATTAGGTGAGGTTTTACTGCCAAATCGTCAAGTACCAGAGAACTGTAAAGTTAACGATCAATTAAAAGTTTTTTTATACGTTGACTCAGCTGAACGAGTTATTGCCACTACAGTTACCCCCCTAGGCCAAGTAGGTGAGTTTGTTTCACTCAAAGTTGTGCAAACCAATAAAATGGGTGCATTTTTAGATTGGGGATTACCTAAAGATTTATTAGTGCCGTTTAATCAGCAGCACACCGCCATGGAAGAAGGAAAGTACTACCTTGTTCGAATATTTCTCGATTTAACCACCGAGCGTTTAGTTGCCTCAAGTAAGTTAGATAAGTTTATCGACATTTGGCCTGCTGAATATAATAAGGGTGACAAAGTTGAATTAATTATTGGTAATAAAACTGATTTAGGTTTTAAAGCAATTATTAATAATCAACACTGGGGTTTGCTGTACGACAATGAAATATTCCAACCTTTGCGAATAGGTAAAAAAATTACTGGTTATATCAAACAAGTTCGTGGTGATGAACGTATAGACTTATCACTCACTCGTACAGGTGAACGTAAAGTAATGGACTTTAGTGAAAAATTATTAGCTCAAATAGCTGACAACGATGGCTTCCTTCCATTACACGATAAAAGTGCGCCTGAAATGATTCAACGGATATTAGGCGTAAGTAAAAAGACGTTTAAATCAACTGCTGGGAATTTAATGAAAAAAGGACTCATTACTATCGGGAAAGATGGCCTCAGATTAGCCAAATAGTTTTCAACAGTGTGTTTAGCGATCAAGTAAAATGTTCGCTAAACGCATGCTTAAATTGTCCATTTATTACCTCAACCAGTACTTCTATATACTTTCTAGACAATAAAAAACGTTAAAGCACACCATCACCCTTTTATTTTGTTAGATCCAAACTAAAGCTAACAGACAAACCACCATTGTCACGATTTATTAAACGTAACTTGCTTTCGTGACTACTAACAATTTCATTGCACAAAGCTAAACCTATGCCTGTACCTGTTTGCTTTGTAGTAAAGAAGGGTAATAACACTTGTTTTTGTTGAACCTCAGTTAAGCCTGTTCCTTGGTCGACAACCGTAAAATTAAGCATTTTAGCTTGCTGCGTTAAGCTGAATTCTACTTTTGACAACTCTGAGCCAGATTCTTTGGCATTTTTAATTAAATTTATTACCACTTGCTCAATTTGAGCCGGATCGAAATTGGCACTTTCTCTAATGACATTAAAATGACAAGTAACATCAGTTAGCGTTTTAATTTGTTTGAAAAATTGAGATAAATTAACCGTTTTTATCTGGGGTTTTGGTAGTCGAGCAAACTTTGCATACTGGCTAATAAAATCATGCAAATGATGGGCTCGGTTGCCGATCGTTTCTAATACTTCATCAAGCATATGGATATGTTCAGGTTGTTTAACAATTTTTTGTGCCGAACGTGTTAATGATGAAATAGGCGCAAGGGAGTTATTCAGTTCATGGCTAATTAAGCGAATAACTTGCTTCCACATATCACTCTCTTTGCGAGATATTTCATGGGTCATGTCTTTATATAAATACAGTAAATGTTCTCTACCGTTAAGTATAAATTGACGGCAATCAACATTATAAATTACCGATTGCTCACTGTCGTTATCGGTAATTAATCCCGTTGTTTGAGTTACCGTTGCTTTTTCTAATGCAGAAGGTAAATAATTTAGCAGTTTTGAGTAGTTTGTTCCTTCAATCTTTTTACTTTGCTTTAGTAACTGTCTTGCAGCGATATTACTATAAACAATACTGCCGTTTTTATTAGTAAGTACTAATGCTACAGGGGTACTTTGAATAACAGTATCAAGCAGTAGCTCACGCTGGAAAATATCCATACGTTCACTGCGTAAAGTATTAGCAAGTTCATTATAGATAGTAACTAATTGCTCAATCTCAATGAAATGTTGATTGTGTATGGTGAGACTAAAGTCATTATCATTAAAAGCACTAATACCATTTTCTATTGCTTCGAGGGACTTAGACAATGGCGCTAGTTGCCACTTAAAAACAAAGTGCAATACAATAAATGAACTTAAGGTTAAAGCTAATGGAGCAACAGAGAAAAAAGCATCTTCTGCTAATAGCTCAACTAGCAAAAAGCCATAAAGTAATATAAGACTCATTACACTTAGGAACAAACGCTTGAATAGCGATTTCTTTGCCATTAATTATTTACCATCACTTCTGCACCATTAATGTTTACCTGTAACTTTTTACTTATAAATAAGACCATTAACTTTTATTTTAAAATTTTTAAAGGGTTATCTCAAATTTTTTCATACGCCGATAAAGTGCAGAGCGGCTTAATCCTAATTGTTTAGCAGCCTCAGAAACTACACCGCTGGCATTATCAAGCGCAGTGTTAATTTCACCTTCTGTGACTTCTTCATTACCCTTTTGCACTCTTGTATCGGGTAATTCTACCTCTATACCGAGCACGTCAGCATCAATTAATTCATTTGTCGCTAACAACGATGCTCTTTGCATGACATTTTTAAGCTCTCTAATATTGCCTGGCCAAGCATAATACTTGAGGGTTTGAGATGCCATTTCGGTTAGTTGAAATTTCTCACCTAAAAAGAGTTCAGCTAAAGGCAAAATATCTGATTTTCTTTGATTTAATGCCACTAATGGCAACTCAATAACATTGAGTCGATAATATAAATCTTCTCTAAAACTACCTTTTGTGATTGCCGCTTTAATATCGGTATTGGTGGCACTAATGATACGAACTTTAACTTTTATTGTTTCACTGCCGCCTATACGTTCAAACTCACCGGTTTCTAAAACCCGTAAAAGTTTTGCTTGACCGTCGAGTGATAAGTTACCAATTTCATCTAAAAATAAAGTGCCATTATCAGCCAGTTCAAAACGGCCAATTCGCCTTTTAGTGATCCCAGTATACGAACCTGCTTCTGCGCCAAATAACTCTGCTGCCATTAATTCTGGCGACAAAGCACCAACATTGACTTTAATAAATGGGCCTGTTTTACAACTTGAGTTAGCCTGTACTATTTCTGCAATTTTTTCTTTGCCTGCACCATTAGGGCCAGTAATTAATACAGAAACGTCAGCATGAGCAACTTGGGTAGTAATTTGTAATAAATTAAACATTGCATCACTTTGAAATCGCAAACCGCACAAATCATATTTATCAGCCATTGCTTGACGCTGTTTATTGTGCTTTATTGCAGAACTACGTTGAGCGTGCTGCAATTCTCCAAGCTCTAACAGGTTATTCACGGTGACAATTAATTTATCATCGTCCCAAGGTTTACCTATATAGTCACTTGCACCTGATTTCACCAAATCGACAGCTGTTTCTAGATGGGTCCACGCCGTCATTAAAATAATAGGCAGGTCATCAAAGTGTTGGCGTATTTCATTAAACAACTCTATGCCTTCTTCGCCAGAAGTAGTGTCTTTAGTGAAGTTCATATCTTGCATAACTAAGTCATAATGACCTTGTGACAAAGCAGCTAACCCTAGTTCAGGCGTTAGTTGGTGCTCACAATCGATATTATTAATGGTAAATAATACTTTGAGTGCATGAGCGATATCTGGGTTATCGTCGATAACAAGAATTCGAGCTTTCATTAATCGGGGTTATCCTTAAAAATGATGAGTTAATGTACCAACTTAAGTAGGATGAGTCTAAACTCGATTTGCTTAAGTTGGCTTTAACTACATACTATTATGCACTTCTGGTAACGATGGCAGGCTCAATATTAGCAGCACGTTTGGCAGGAAACCATACAGCTAAAATATTAACTAACCACATTACTAAACCTGTTAATAATAATACACTAAGGTTCATAAAATTTTGACTAGCTTGCTCAGATAACTCAAAAGTAATGGTAAGCGTAACCAGCACACCAATTAATAACCCTATGATGGTAATAATACTATTTTCAGTTAAGAAATAACGCATTACATCACGTTTTTTAGCACCTAACGCACGACGGGTACCGATTTGTTTGCGCTTTTGTGTCACTTGAAAAGCGGTTAAACCCGTCATACCTAATCCGGTGATAATCAGTAAAATAAGACTAATAACTAACATAGTTAAGGCTCTGCTACCGCGACCGTCATACATACGCTTTTGTGTACGTTTTAGTAGTTCACTACTATTAATGTAACGACCTCGTTCAAGGTAGAAAACATCAATAATATCTTCTAGCATGCCTGTAGCTTTGCCTTGTTCAACTCTAATTAAGTAGTTAGGTTGATGGGTCTGGCTCCACTTTACTTGTGGACGAATAATTGACTGATAAGACTTTCCTCTACCATTAAGTCGCTCACCTGTCATAAAGTTGCTATAGATACCAACAACCTGTACGGGGTCTGAATTTTTTGCTAGCCAAATGGTTTGACCTACTGCAGATTGTTCACCAAACAAAACTTTCGCCATGTCTTTGCTGATCATCACTTGTGATGCGTTTTGAGGTGTAACACTGTCTTCACCTCTAATAACATCACTTGCTGTTAACATTCGTCCTTCAACAAGGGATAACTGCAAAACATCAAAAATATTTTCATCTGAATGAAAAACCACTGTCTTGTATTCTTGCGCATCTTCTTGGGCAGTTAAATAAACATTAATCATATTCTCTGCTGTAAAAGGTACGGCATTAGAAGGAGCAACATTTATGACATTTACCATTTGTTTTACACGTTCAATATCCTTGACTAATGCTTGACCAACATCTTGGTTTTCATCAAAAAACTCAGGTGAAATACGAATAATATCTTCGTGTGGAATACCAGAATCCATCCCCCATTCCCGTAAGGTCTCCGTAGCGACTAGCACTGAGCTACTCAATACTCCCATGGTAAATGCGATTTGAATAATCATTAAAATCGTCATAAATTTGTTTTGTTTTAAGCTAAGAAAAATAGGTTTAATATCCATGTTTTTTCTCCTTATTGTGATTTTAATTGGCTAGCTGGCGGAGTATTACAAAGTCGCCAAATAGGGTAGATACTAGCGATAAGTGTGCATAAGATACCGGTAATGAAAGCGTTAGCTATCATAGTAAAATCCAACGCAAACAACGGTTGTAAGTCTTCAAGTCTTCGGGTGTAATCTGATGAATATATTTGAATATTCATCATACCCTGCAAACCTAAATACGCGACAACAAGCCCTAATAAACCTCCTAATAAACCAATAATCGCCACCTCAATAACATGCTGGGCAATAATTGTTTTCTTCTTCGCACCTAAAGCTCGGCGTAAGCTCACTTCTTTAGTTCTGCGCATAAATTTAGCCAGCAATATACCAACAGCATTTAAAAGGCATACCGCAAAAAATAGCGTTGAAATAATTGAAAATACATTCATAAAATCATCACGACCATTTATATAGGCGAATTGATCGTTAAGGTTTGTTACGAAGGTTAGGATTTCACGAGGAAAACGACCTAGTGCTTTTTGCCCTTCCATGTAGTTAACTAACTGTTGTTGGTAATTTTCTATTTGCTCGTCTGGAACTTCAGCCCAAAAGGTTACCCAAGCACATTCTGAATTAAGTAAGCGCTGGGTATTTTCATTGCGAAAGCTTCGTGCAATATCCGCGTCCGCTTTCCAGCAATCAAAACCTGCTAGGCGAGGTAATTCATTGGCTATCGCGTAGGTATGAGGAATAAAAAAGTTATCCGGACGACCCGATCTAAAACCACGGTCGTAAAACTTTCGAGATAAATGCCAAGTATCGAGTACACCAATAATTTTAAGTACATTCGTGCCAATACGAACATTTTCACCAACACTATTTTTTCCACCAAAAAGTTTGTCATTCATCAGCTTACTGATAACAATAACACCTTCAGCGCTGTCTTCTGTTGCTTTATCCCAACCATTACCGTAAAGAAAAGGCGGTTCAAACATAGTAAAGAAGTTACTGCTAGTAACACTGGCTGTTGCCCTTACCGGATTGATGTTTTCATCTTCAATATTTAAAATACCGTAGGTATACCAATTTAATGTTTGTTCAACGCCTGGCATCTCCATCGCCAATAAATTAAGGGTATCTTTGTAGGTGGTATCAACCATGCGTGATTGATGATCCACTTCTTCTGCGGTGATCTCACGGTTATCCATTTGCACCAAAAAAATATTCTTACTTTTATGAGCTAAAGGTACTTGACCACCTTGATAGCTCATCGTTTTGATAGTGGTGTATAAACCTAAGCCAATAGCGATAGTTAATATCGTTAAAAACGTCAGAGAAGGTCTATCTTTTAAGCTTTTTAATGCAAGCTGTAAATTATAGTTAAACATGTTCAGCTCCTATGCGCTGCGAATAACATCGTTAGCAACGGCTTTTTCGATATCGCTAACTTGGCCATCAAATATTTGAATATTACGGTGTGCACGGCGCGCTAATTGGTCGTCATGGGTTACCATAATAATGGTCGTACCTTTGCTATTTATATCTTCAAGTAACTCCATCACTTGCTGTGCCATCAGTGAATCTAAGTTACCTGTAGGCTCATCGGCTAATAAAAACTTAGGCTCACCGGCGATAGCTCGGGCAATAGCAACACGTTGTTGTTGACCACCCGATAGCTGTGTTGGTAAATGCTTCATGCGAGATGCTAAACCAACGGTTTCAAGTGCGTGTTCGATACGCTCTTTACGCTCCTTGGCACTCATACCGCGATAGCGTAAAGGAACATCCACATTGTCAAAGAGGGGTAAATCAGGCAGAAGATTAAAGCTTTGGAAAATAAATCCGATCTTTTGGTTACGTATTTCTGAAAGTTTATCATCACTTAATCCTTTTACATTTTGGCCATCAAGAAAATAATCACCTTCTTCGAAGGTTTCTAATGCGCCTGCTAAATTTAAAAACGTTGTTTTACCTGAGCCCGAAGGGCCTGTTACTGAAACAAATTCACCTGCTTTTATATGTAAGTCAACTTTACGAAGCGCGTGTGTTTCTACTAATTCTGTACGGTAAATCTTGCTGACATTTTCCATTCTTAACATTTGGTTTCCCCTAATTGGTTAGGTAAATTTGTTCATGGTTATTAAAGATATCAATACTTGATATCACTATTTGGTCACCGACTTTTAAGCCCGAAACCACTTCAATTTCTCCGATACTGCGTGCCCCTAAAGTCACATTTTTACGTATTGCATTGTCATTACTCACAACATATACAATGCGGCCGCCACCACTTTCAACAAAAGCGCCACGACGTATTTTTAAAATATTCTCTTTTGATTCTATTAATATACGAGCACTCACCCGCTGGTTTTGACGTAAGTTAGCCACCACATCTTCATTAAAACGTAAACGTCCTACCACTTGGCCATTGGTAACCTCAGGTGAAATCGCAACAATTTGCCCTTGATGAGTTTCACCGTTAAAGCTAATTTCGCTGGCAAGGCCAACACCTAAATCATCAGCAAAACTTTCTGGAATATTGACTTCAACTTCAAAAGCACTTAAATCGATAACTGTTATAAGGGAGGTATTTGCTGGCACACTGTCTTTCTCACGAATATTCACACTCCCAATAATGCCCGCGGTAGGAGCAAGCAAAGTTAACTCTCTCACTTGACGTTTTAAGTCATCAACAACATATTGCTGCCTGCCTAATTGTGACTGCCTGCTTTTAAGTTCAAACTCCATGCTTTCTGTTTGTAAATCGAAGCTTTGCTTAGCATGCTGATGAGATAAAGACGCACGTTTAAATTCCGCCATTTTTTCTTCATGTTCTTTTTTACTAATTAATGAATTTTTAATACTGGTATCAGCTCTATCTTTATTCACTTTGGCAGCGTCTAAATTTACCGCCGACATTTCAATAATTTGCTGGTTATTAAGTTGTGTGGTTTTTATTTCAATTTTGTGACGACCGACAGCAAGGTCTAATTGCTCTAACGTGGCTAACTCTTGTGCATAACGGTTATTCAGTTGTGGGCTATCAACTTCTGCTAATATTTGTCCTTTCTCTACATTATCACCGGCTTTGATGAATAAACTAACGATGCCCGGTGCAGTGGCATAAAGTGTTGGGCTATTAGCAGCAACTACTTTACCTTGCACACCTATATCGCGTTGTAAATTACCTTGCTCAACAGTAGCAAAACGTAAACGCTCTTTTGCTATCGTTAAATCTGAAGAAAACATGCTATTAAACTTTGGTAAAACAAAAATAATAAATGCAGCTATAACTGCTATCGCAATTATTCCTTTTATTACTAATGATTTTTTCAAACTGCTTGGTTCAATTTGAACATCTTGTCCTGAGGTATCTCTCATTTGTTTTCCTGTAGTGTATCTCCGCAACTTTACCTGCGAAGATCAAACGTAACTAATTTGTAATAACATAGAGTTAGCACAAACAATGCCAACATGCATTACATTGATAAACCTGGTGTTTTTGCGAGGTAAGTGGTGTGCGAACAGTGTTTGTTCGCTAATAGTAATGGCCGAACAGTAAGAACTGATGGAAGTTTAGAACGGTGTAATAGTTAAGTTATTCAGGTTTCGAAATAAAAAGGCCAGCAATAAAGATTAATGAAATATCAATTATTGTTGGTGGTGACTCTATGCCTAGTTATTACAAACCCAAGCGCCTCATCCGTCGTTCAACGGCATTAACAAAACGCTGTGGTGACTTATCGTCAAGGTTAAAATATAAGGAGGGTTCAATCAACTCAGCTTCCATTAAGGCAAAGCCTGTAGCAGTGCGGACAAAGTCTAACCTTGCGTACAAAAGAGAGGTATCAATAACGTTTAACACTTTCTTTGCATGTTGTTTGAGAACTGGCTCAGGGTCAACTTTGACGATCAAGCTACCAAACTCTTCTTGTACTCGATAATCATTATTTTGTGGCGTTTTTAAAATGGCATGACTAAATTGATCATCAAAATAAAACAATGAAAATTCACCCTCATCAATAATTCCCGACATAAAGGGTTGTACCATAAACTCCCGTTGTTTAAATACTTTCAGAAGCTCCTCTTGTTGTGCAAGGGCCTTGGGTGGTGTTAATCGATAAGTATCAAAAGCACCTGCACTTATACAGGGTTTCATTACCATTTCATTTGTTGTTAATTGATTAAAATAATTGGGGATATCGTTTTCACTGATATCATCACACCAAAGGGTTGGAACAATCTCAATACCTTTAGCTTCGAGCTCACGTAAGTAGTGCTTATTAACGTTCCACTTAATAATTTTTAACGGATTATCTAAATGAGCACTGGAGTCTTCAATTTCTTGTAGTACCTTAACAAAAGCATCACAGTCAAGCTGATAATCCCATGGAGAGCGAACCATGACTAATTGGTAATCATTCCAGTTAACATCAGTCGCTCGCCATGAAACAGTATCGCAATGCCAGCCCAGTTGTTTTAAAGGCTCTATAAGTAAATGATCTGATACTTCATAATCTGAACAGTCGTCCATCGATAACATTGCGCACTTTTTCATTATTTATCCCTTATTTCACGGTTTTTACCGTGTTATCAAACCACACCTTTGTTTTAATCACCAAAGATTCGCTCTAACCATGAACGCTCTCGCTCTTTTATACAGTTTTGATTAACCTTAATTCCTGCAACCACTGCTGGGTATGCGATAGTATTACTGCAATTGTCCGTTACCGCATTGCCACTTTGTTTTTCGAAAAGTGTCATGGCAATACCTTCAGGCATTATTGACGGTTTACTAGCAACTTTGCTATTTTTCATAAAATCAGCAAATAAAACCAATGCGCCACTACTGCCAGTTAACTTAGTAGGTTTGTTATCATCACGCCCAACCCAAGTAGTCACCAAATTGTGCTCATCATAACCAATGAACCAACTGTCTCGTAAATCATTGCTGGTACCTGTTTTTCCTGCTAATTGTTTATCTGCCAATCGCCAAGTTAATGAGCGTGCAGTACCGGTTTTTGTCACTTGCTTTAAGGCATAATCGAGTAAATATGCGCCATTTGTGGATAGTCGTTGTTCCGCGGACTTATTTAAATCCCACAACACCTCACCCTTCCCCGATAACACTTGGGTAATTGCATGTTGATCCTGAAAATTTCCTTTGGCTGCAATCGGCAAATACAGTTGGTTAATTTCCATAGGTGACATATCAATAGCACCCAGTAGCATCGATGGTCTGGTCATAACATCGTGTTGATACCCCAATAAATGCATGGCATTGGCAATATTGTCTAATCCTAGCGACATGCCTAAATTTACTGTTGGCACATTTAATGAGTGCACCAAACCATCAATTAATGGCACTTGCCCTTGGAACTGACCATTATAATTTTTAGGTTGCCATTTTTTTCCTGCGTCACTGGTTAGGGTAATGGCCTTATCATCTAAAACGGTAGCAAAGTTATATTGTTCATATCGCTCTAATGCCGCTAAGTAAATTGCTGGTTTTATTAATGAGCCGATGGGACGTTTAGCGTATAAAGCACGATTAAAACCCGCATATCCTTGTTCTTTTCCGCCAACTAATGCTCTTATTTCACCACTGTTGATATCGGTAACTATCATGGCAACTTCAAGTTCATTCTGTTGATGGGTCTTTTCTAATAAGGGGATCTGTCTATTAACTGTTTGTTCAAGTAATTGCTGAGATTGATGAGAAAACCCCGTAAAGACGCGGATACCAGATTGCTGTTGCACATTAGTAATATGTTTCCCAAGTTCACTCTTAACTAATTGCAAATAAGCTGGATATTTATTTTTAGCAATACGACGAGATTTTCTCACCATCAATGGAGACTCAATAGCCTGCTCAAAATCGAATCGAGATAAAGTGTGTTGTTCAAACATCAATCTCAATACTAAGTCTCGGCGTTGCTTTGCCCGTTTGGGATGTCGCCAAGGATCATAATAACTAGGTCCTTTTATTTGACCAATTAGCAACGCCATTTGCTGTGGGTTAAGTTGGGCAATATTTTTACCAAAATAAAACTCACTGGCAAGGCCAAAGCCATAAATACCATTGGCATAGTGCTGACCTAAATAGACTTCATTAATATAAGCTTCAAGTAGCTGGTCTTTGCTATAACGGTATTCTAAAATTAACGCCATCAGCGCTTCTTTCACTTTTCGGGTGATGGTACGCTCTCGGGTTAAATACATATTTTTAACCAATTGTTGCGTTAATGTACTACCGCCTTGTACCGTTTTCCCCGCACGTATATTGTTAAATAACGCTCTTAATATCCCTAGTGGTGATACGCCACTATGAAAGTAAAAATCTCTGTCCTCAACTAATAATAAGGTATCTAATAATTTTTCGGGCACGGTTTCTAATCCGACAAGTACTCTGTCTTCTTTACTTTCAGGTAATATACGATCGATTAATATTGGCTCTAGCTTTACTTGATTAACTTGTATTTGTGCTAAAAAGATTGAAGAAATCTTTCCATCTGTTACATCAAGTGTAACCTTATTGGCAGGTCTTAAACCTCCCCCATCACCAAAATCAAAACCTCTGCGATAAAAGATGACTCTTTTGCTCGACTGTTCAAATTGTCCAATTTGAACAACATGGGCAACTTTTTTATAGCCAGACAACCGTAGCTTTTGCGTTAAATCGCTTAGCTCCAATTGCTCTCCTAGCATCAATGTCTGAATTTCACCAAATACTTGCACTGGTACTTGCCACCTTTGCCCTTCAAAGGTATTACGTACTTTACCATCAAGGTAAATAACATATAAAACAAGGGTGAGTAGTATAACGAGTAATAGCTTGAAGGCTGTTTTTAAACACCACTTTAGCCGAGAGCCTGCCACTTTCTGGGTAGCATTTTGACTCGACTGAACCTTGCCTTTGGCTTTTGATTTAGGCTGAGCTTTGGCTTTTATCGTTTTATTCTTTGTGGGTGTTTTTTTATCTGACATACAAATTGAGGGCAATTAAAATTTTCAATTAAATATTAACATGAATACCCTAACAAGCTAGCGCTTTACTAAGGTACACCCGCATTCTATTTTTAATCACTCTGTAATACTTTTGAAACATTTGTAACAAAAAATGAATTGTTATTGTTCTATTACAAAATCTTTCGTATATTGCATCCATGATAAAAAGGGAACAAGAATAATGATCAGGATAGATAATATTTGCCGCACTTATGGTAGCGGTGAAACGCAAGTCAAAGCACTTTCCAATATTAGCTTGAATATTAAAGAAAATGAGTTTGTTGCCGTAATGGGCACATCAGGCTCTGGCAAGTCTACGTTAATGAGCATTCTTGGCTGCTTAGATACACCAACATCCGGTGATTATTTATTATCCGGTGAGTCTGTTAAAGATATTGACGATATCGCCCTTTCTAAAATTAGAAATACTAAAATAGGTTTCATTTTTCAAAGCTTTCACTTATTGCCTCGCTTGTCTGCACTACACAATGTAATTTTACCGCTTCGTTATACTGACATTCCTCAAGAAGAAGCCGAAGAACGTGGTATGCAGATGCTTGAAAAAGTCGGTTTAGCCTCTCGTTCACATCACAAGCCCAATGAAATGTCTGGTGGTCAACGTCAACGTGTAGCCATTGCTCGCGCATTAGTGAACTACCCCAAAGTTATCTTTGCGGATGAACCAACAGGTAATTTAGACAGTAAAACCTCAATAGATATTATGAAACTATTAACCGACCTGCATAACCAAGGGCAAACCATCGTAATGGTCACCCACGAAGAAGATATTGCCGCTTATGCATTAAGAACAATACGCATGCAAGATGGCGTGGTTATAGAGGACACACTATGTACCAAGCAATAATTTTACTTACTTTGCTGTTAGTTAATGCTTCTGCACTGGCTCAAGAAACCTTCCTCCTTTCAGGGCAAATAAAAGCCAGCGAAAATCAAAGTTTCTATGCTCCTAAAAGTGAGTCTTGGAAGGTACAAGTTCAGTGGATATTACCTGAGGGAGAAATTGCCCAAGAAGGTGATTTAGTGGTGGTTTATGACAGTGGTTCAATACAAAGCGAAATTGAACAAGTCAACGTATCGCTAATTAGTTCTAAAGAAGAGTTACATAGGATAAATACAACTTCTGAACAAAACTTACTTGAATCAACTTATGCTGAAAAAAGAACAGCGTTGATGTTAGAAAAAGCGAGAATTGATGCCTCTATTACTATTGACCATATCAGTCGGTACGATCATGAAAAATACCAACTCGAATATGAAAAAGCCATTATTGCTAATGCCAAAGCAAAGGAAACATTAAAACAGACAATTTTATCCAATCAAGTATCGATAGCTAAACAAAAAATTAAGATAACAAAACATCAAGATAAACTTCAATATAATGAAAACAAACTCAAACAAATGAGTCTTAAAGCAAAACGAACTGGCCCGGTGCTCTATGGTAATCACCCTTGGACAGGTGAAAAAATCTATGTCGGCATTACCGCGCAGCCTGGTTGGAAAATAGTTGAAATCCCTTCCCTAAATGGTATGTATATTGAAGCGTGGGTACATGAGGTTGATTACAAACATTTAGCCTTAGGTACAACCGCCAGCTTAATTTTTGATGCTTTTCCCCAGCAGCCACTAACCGCTAAATTATCAGAAATATCAACCCAACCAGAAGCACAAAAAGAATGGGGGAATGATGTCTATTTTCGTACCCACTTCGAATTTACCAACGATTTAGCGTTAACATTATTACCTGGAATGAGCGCCCAATTAGAGTTTACAGGAGTTAATAATGAACAATAAAAGCGCGTTCAAGGCCGTCATTTTCAGCTGTTGCTTTACACTATGCATTCAAGGCTGTGGTCAAGCCCCAGCAGAAACCACACAAACGGGTGGAGTACAGAGCAAACACAATGATGCTAATATTATCACCGCTAGTGGTGAATTAGAATCTAAAACCACTGCCATGATTGGCCCTCCTTCTGTTTCTCGTATGTGGCAATATCAAATAAAACAATTAATCCCAGAGAACTCAAAAGTTAAAAAGGGTGAAGTTATTGCCGCTTTCGACAGCAAAAAAGTGTCTGAAAGGCTCGTTGATAAAAAAGCGGAGCTTAATACTGCACAAAAAGAATTAGAAAACAAAAAAATTAATGAAGTCAAAAACCAACAAAGTTTAATTTTAGCCGTTGCTGAAAAACAAATGGAGTTCGAAAAGGCTAAACGAAAGTTTGAAATTGTTGATAACTCTCGTTCTGAAAATGATAGACGTAAAGCCGAAATCGATCACACGATTGCTGAGAACGATTTATTTTTAGCACAAAAAAAATTATCCTTTCATAACACAAATACATTATTAAACTTAAAATTAGCCCAAGCAAAAGTTGATAGAATAAATAATGAAGTTAACGATATTCAAAATGACATTCAAAAATTAACCTTAACTGCGCCTATCGATGGCATGGTGCTCTACAAAGAAAAGTGGGATGGTGAAAAACCAGCCGTTGGGGAAAGCGTTAATTTTGGCCAGCCGATTCTTGAAATAGCGGTTATCGAAGAAATGCAATTGAAAGCGCAAATAGCTGAGCCTGATAGTGGAAAAATAGCCATAGGACAAAAAGTAAAAATAAGCTTAGATGGTACACAAGAGTTAGTTGTTCAAGGTGCTATTGTCACATTAGGTCGACTTTTTCGGGATAACTCATCACAAGATAAAAAACGTATTATTGATGTTATTATTGAATTTGATGAGACAGACACAAACATTATGCGTCCAGGCATGACCGCACGTATTGAAGTTCAAACGGATAAAACACACCAGCTTGCGAGCAGTAAAAACACATCACAAGGAAGTCAAAAATAATTATGAGTAAATTCTCTTTACAGCATTTACACCATTGGCGACATTCGTTAATTCATCCTTTAACACTTGTTTCATGTTTATTACTTAGTAGTGCCTGCTCTTCAGAAAAAGCGGTCCCTTTGTTATACCAGGTATCGTCACAAGATTTGATTGTGACAGTCCCAGCTAAAGGCGAACTTTTTTCATCAAAAGCGACGGTTATCAGTGCGCCAATGTCAAGACGAGGTATGCAAAACATTGCTTGGCTCGCGCCAGAATTTTCATTAGTTAAAAAAGGTGAGGTCATTGCCCGGTTTGATGGTGAGGCCATGGCAAAAGAAAGCCACGAAAAACAGCTTGATTTAGATGTTAATTTGCAAGAAATCATTGAAAAAGACGGTATGCTCAACCTGCAACTTGACGAGATAAATAAAGACATAGGATTAATTTCTCAAGAAACACAATTTGCCAAAAACTTCACTATTGATGATGTGCGCATCAGAGCTAAAATCGAAATATTAGATGAGTTACAAAATACTGAATTTTTATTAGCTAAAGAAAAATACCTTAATTGGCAAAATGATAGTTTTAGTGAAAGTTCAGAGGGTGAAATGGGCTTGTTGACCATGAAAAAACAACAAAGCCAAGATAAAATTAAGCAGCTAGAAGACAGTTTATCTCAGCTTGAAGTTAAAGCACCACACGATGGTTTGCTTACTTATCAAGCGAATTGGCGAGGAGAGAAACCACGGGCAGGACAATCTATTTGGCCGGGAAGGAAAATAGCTGAATTACCTGATACCAGCGAGATGAAAGCTAAATTATTTGTTTTTGAAAACGAGGCAATAAATTTGGCCGTTGATAAAAGAGTCAGCTTTTATCTTAATGCCCATGCAGACTTAACATTTAATGGCACAGTTGAGTCAATTGCACAATTCCCACAATCAATCAAACGTGGCGATCCTCAAAAATATTTTGAAGTAGTTGTGACCCTTGAAAAGCAACAACCCAAACTTTTTGTGCCAGGAAGAAAATTAGAAGCAACCATTAACATAGCTAAAAAAGAGCAACAAATTATTATACCACTGCAAAGTGTGTTCACTGATGAAAACCAATCTTTTGTCTATTTGTATAAAAATGGCGATTACGTACACACCCCCGTTACACTTGGACAAGTTAGCTTAAGTCATGTTGAAATCATTTCAGGGTTAGAAGTTGGACAACAAATATCATTAACAGATATGGGGAATAGCTAATGAATATTGTCGCACTTTTTATTGATGCATTTAGTGAACTTGCTCAGCACAAACTTCGTACTTTATTAACATTATTAGGCATGATTTTTGGTGTTGGCGCAGTAATCGCCATGTTGAATATTGGCGAAGGCGCTGAAAAAGAAGCCATGAAAATGATCAGCACCATGGGTTTGCACAACTTAATTATTGAAGCTAAAACCTTTGAAGAAAAAGAACTGAAAGAGCAGCGAAAACACTCTTCTGGTTTAAGTATTAGGGATGGCGAAATAAGTGAAAAATCATTGCCATTTGTTGAAGGCTTTAGCGCACAAAAACTCATTGATACATACGTTATTTTCAGTGCACATGGTAAAAGTGATGGCGAAGCTGTAGGTGTTAGCCCCAGCTTTTTTGAGCTGTCACAATTTACCTTAGCCGCTGGGCGGATACTCACAGCACAAGACGACATAAATTTTTTCCAAGTTGCCTTGTTAGGCGCTTCAACGGCGAAACAATTATTTCCTGATGGTAATGCTGTTGGTCAAAACGTGAAAATTAATCATTTGTGGTTTAAAGTTGTTGGCGTTTTACAAGCACCTTTCCTTAAAAAAGATGACTTTCAAGGCATTAAACTTGGTGGCGAACAACATCAAGTATTTATACCATTAAAAACCGCTATCCATAAATTTCCCAGTAAAGCTTTAACGAGTGAAGTCAGCAGTATTAAGTTGAAACTTGCGGATGATATTGACCCTATTGATGCAGCTAAAGCCGTGAGTCACCTTTTAGAACGTCGTCATAATGATGTTGATGATTATAATTTAATTGTCCCTGCCGCCCTGTTAGCGCAACAAAAACAAACTCAGCAAATATTTAATATTGTTATGTCTTGTGTCGCTGGAATTTCATTACTTGTCGGCGGTATCGGTATTATGAATATTATGCTTGCCACTGTATTAGAGCGAACTAAAGAAATTGGTTTATTACGTGCCATAGGCGCCACCCAAAAAGATATTCAACTACAATTTATCTCGGAAAGTTTTACCATTTCTATAATGGGCGGAATTTTAGGGGTTATTTTTGGTTTGATATTATCTGAGTTAATTGCCCTGTATTCACAGTGGTCAGTTTCTTGGTCGATGGGGGCGATAGTATTATCATTTAGTATTTGTGCGATGGTTGGCTTAATCTTTGGCGTATATCCCGCAATCAAGGCATCGAAGCTTAACCCGATTGATGCACTGCAAAGTGACTAAAGCCTCTTATCTATTCATCACACAAGCACTACAAAGTTATTATCCATCAATAACTTTGTAGTGCTAAATCCTTTATCTTAAGCTACTCTTTAATCAATATATTTAGCTAAAATAAATAAGGGTTTTATGATTGAGCAAAAAACGAGAACAGCAGAACAATGGGTTGAGCTCATCTCAAATCAAGAATTACCTGCTATTACTTCAACGGCTAAGTTACTCGACAAATTTTCCAATGACGATATCTCTTCTTTACCAAAATTAAGCCAGTCTATTTTACATGATCAAGCTCTGTCATCTTGTGTATTAAAGGTGGCTAATAGTGTTAAACACATGGGTCACAATAAAGTCACCACAATTTCACGTGCCGCCGTGGTATTAGGTATTCATTCGGTAAAAAATATTTGTTTAACATCTAAGTTAATTGAAGGGCTATTTAAAAGTAAAGATTTAAGCCCTGATGTCTATCAACGATTAGCACAATTAATGGCAAGCTCATTTTACGCTGGATTATTAGCGAAGATGATGGTGCCTGATTACAATGAAGATACTCAGGAAGAAGTATACTTAGCCGCGATGTTATACCGTATCGGCGAAACAGCATTTTGGAGCATTGGTGGCGAGTTAAGTGAGCAGCTGATTAAAGATAATTACTTATCAGAAAAAGAATTTAACCTACGCAGTAAGGAACTTATAGGTACTCAATTCTCTGAAATAAGTAAAGGATTAGCAAAAACCTGGAACTTAGGTGACTTGTTAGAAAAGTCTCTTGATCAACCCAGTAGTCGAACTTCTGAAATGCAAATTATTTCACTTGCCGACAAACTCAGTAGCTATATCGCCAGTCCTCCAGAGTCTATTGACGATTTCAATGTGGTATTAGCAAAAATTTGTAAAATTAAAAAAATCAATATGCGTCAACTAAAGGAGCAAATAAAACAAACACGCGTTGAGGCAATAGATTTACTCAGTTCGTACGGGGCATCGGTATTGAAAGACGCCATCAAACCCATGCCAACGATTAGTGACTTTGAAAATAGCAGTTCAGGTACCAACAATAAAAGTCCTAGCCAAGATAAAGAGCAGTTAAATGCGGTAATGCAACTAAGCCAATTAACTAAATCTAGTAAGGATTTTAATGAATTCCTCCAATTAACGTTAAAATCTTTAGCAAAAAGCATTGGCTTTGACCGTAATGCTTTTTTTATGATAACCAGTGATAAAAAACATGTACAATCTCGGTTTTCATTTGATAAAACAGGGGAGCTTGAAGAGTTTAGCTGCAAACTTGACATTGCAAGTAGTGAAAACATGATGGCTTATGTGCTCAAATCAGGCACAAGTGAAATGCTCAATAGCTATAAAGAAGTGAAATGGCGTAACTACATGACACGCTCTCTCGCTGATTTAATTGAAGATGGCGCTATCTGTTTTTCCCCAATTAAAATAAATAATCGCACCATAGGTATTGTGACCAGTCAAAAGTTACTGAAAGGTACAAAAATCAGCGCTGACGAATTTTCTCAATTTTGTTTCTTAATCGATCACCTCAATATGTGTTTATCAATTATTTCAATGAAGTGAAATAATTGATAAATACTTTTACGCAATGATTTATTGATATACATAGAAACTGTCTATCTGATCTTTTCCTATTTCTCCCTCTGATGTCCCTTGTTGATATGAAATCAACAGTCTTAGGCTTTCTTTATTAACAGAATCTAAACGCCCTTCTAAAACGACACCGTTAAGCTTAACAATCTTTACTTTCTTGCTAATGTACCTTTTAGCATTTGCTAATGGCTTCAAGTAATATTTATATATTTTTATACTATTTTTCTTGGCAATTTCTTTGGGGGATAAAACAACGACTTTATCAAATTTGTCCAATTTCCAACCATCAAAAATAACAGGCAAATCAAAATTATTAACTTTAAGCACTACTCCTAAAACTTCCCTTAGTTGCTGCTCATCGTAGTGAGTTAAGCTATCAAGATTAAAGCCCGCTTGTGGACTAATAGATAAATGGACGGTACTACCAGGCTGTAGTAACTCTCGATATGTCCGCTTAATATCATCGCTCATATTAAGTTTTGCGCTTTTTAAGGCGTCACCGACCAACTTAATGTGGTTATCGGTGTAATTCGCTATTGTTGTTTTTTCTTGTTCAGCGCAATAAGTATTTTTTCTAAAGTTATAACCAAGATCGGTAATGTCCATGGCAAAATAATTTAAAGTTGGCATCAGCTCAAACTGGCTGAAGTCACTAAAATCATTCAGAATATTAGATAATTCAAATTGATAATTAAACCGTGTCATATCGGCTATATCTAAGTGAGCTTCTCCCGATATTTGGCTAATAATGTTACCGACTTCAGCACTTTTTTCAACAGTAAAGTCGCCTGAAATATTAACGCTTTTATATCCCATGGCAAGATATTCATGAATACCAATATGAGTTTTTTGACCACAACCAGAGGCTTCTAAAGCACTTAAATTATTTGGCTGTTCAGCACTTTTTATCATCGTCACTAAAGTGCTAGAAAGCGGCAAGTTGACGTTATTAAAACGAAGCGTTAAATGCTCGGGAAGTGTAAATTTATCAGAGGAGTCACTACCAAAAAGCAAATCAAATATATTCGCGGTGCCAAATTCAGCCTCTTCGATAGTCATTTGAATACTCAAAGAAGGAATGTTTAAGCTACTTCCGCGAATAAGTGCTGTACCCGTCAAAGTTACCCTAGCCGAGTCATAAGAAATCTCAATATCCTTACCACTATCAATAATTAACTGGTCCAGATTGGCTTTTAACTTCCATTGTGCAAAAAAATAAAAGCTGGTTGAAAGCACGCATAAAAAAACAATCGCTTTAAGCATCGTTAATGATTTCATTAATTCAGTCCCTTTTGTTGTAACTTGATAACGCAACAATAACTATACAGCTAAATGCTTCAAAGTTAAGCAATATTATCTTCTTTTATCAAGCAAGTCTTTTGAAGCTTTAAAGGCTTTGTCAGCTAAAAAAAAATGGAGCACTAGGCTCCACTTTATAAAAAAGGCACTCAATTAATTATGTAATTGATTGCGTTTACTTACTGTATATTATTGACAACTTGCACTATCAAATTCAACCAGAATAGTTGCACCAATTGCACCACCCGTCACTTTCAAATAAGACCAATAGTTGCTACCTGCTGCTAACGATAGACAAGTTGTTGTAGAGCCATTACCTGACGATTGACCGTCATTGCTAGTATCACTTGGCCAGCCGCCATTTTTATAAAGGACATCTAAAGTGCCTTCACCGTGACCTGTAGAAATAGCGATTGTTTGATGAGATGAAACATCCCCTAAACTAAACCAGATAGTGCTACTGCTACCTAAACACTCTGCGATGCCTACTGTTAAGCTGCCACCAGTTATGGCTGATTTAGTTAAACAAGCATTTTCAATACTCACATCTACAGGATTAATTGTAACTAATGCCGTATCAGTATGGGATGCGCCATCATTATCAGTTACTGTTAACGAAGCGGTATAGCTTCCTGCTGTAGAATAAACATGAGAAGGATTTGCATCAGAGCTTTGGTTATTATCACCAAAATCCCAAAGAGTACTAATGATATCACCGTCTGTATCTTGTGAGCCCATACTAATGAAGTTTACGCTATCGTTAATCGATGCTGCATAATCTCCATTGGCATCTGCTACTGGCGCAACATTATCGGTGCCCACTACGGTAACCATATAATCTTCAGCTTCACCATCTCCTAAAGAACCACAAGCAGTATTAGGAGCGTTTGAATATTTCATGACAACCCGTAAGCGTGTATTAAGACCAACTAAACCGTTAGGAATTGAAAGCTGACCAGATACAGCACCTTTACCTGAAACATTTGACAATAGTTTTTCTGAAGCTTCAAATTCACCATTTTTATTCACGTCAAGCCAAGCAGCCCAATGCTCAGAGTAGTTACCACCTGCAGTTAAGGTTACTGTGTTATTACCTACTGTTAGTGGGAAGTTAACGCTAGTATTATCAGCATAACCCTCTTTTTCACTGCTATGAGATTGTCCACCAGCACTTACGTTTGCTATCCATTCATAACCCGTATTGCCTGTTACTGCACAATATTCAGTAACGACAACAACCTCTTTAATAGTTACTGTTGTTGAAACGCTACTTGATGCTTGGTCGTTATCCGTTACGGTTAACTCAACTGGATAATCGCCTGCCGTAAGGTAAGTATGGCTAGGTGTTGCTAGTGTGCTTGTTGCGCCGTCGCCAAATGTCCAAAGGTAGCTAACTATAGTACCGTCATTATCAAATGAGCCATTACTACTAAAAGTAATTTCTTGGTTTTCATCAGTTGAATATGGACCATTAATTACCGCAGTTGGAACTTCGTTTTGTGCAGTAACGTTAACTAAGCTTGAATCTGTAGCTGTATTACCTTCGTTATCCGTTACTGTTAATGTTGCAGTAAAGTTACCTGCTGCTGAGTAAGTATGCACAGGGTTAGCTACATTACTTGTACCATTGTCACCAAATGTCCAAGCATAGGTGTCAATGCTGCCGTTACTATCAACAGAGCCGGCACTGCTAAAGCTAACTGCTTCACCAACAACGCTGTTATAAGCACCGTTTGCTTCTGCTGTTGGTAAACCTACCACTAATGTAGCTTGACGCTCATAATAAACTCTGAACGTAGCACCGCCATAATCTAGAAATGCTTCCATAAGTACGTTAACTGTTCCGCCGCCAGCACCTAAGTCACAAAACTCATTGATGCCTGGAGCACTAAATGGTGCACAATCAGCCAAGTCAGTTGTTGGCACAGAGTTCACACTCACATACATATCTGGATCGCCAGTATATCCACCGGGTATTACTACCACAGTGCGAAGCGCATCACTTGGCACTTCAAACTGATAGGTTTTATCTGCATCACCTTTAGTTGCCGTTAAGTTCGTTTCTTCAGCTAAAAATACACGTTCACAACCATCACATAACGTTGTATCAACAACTGATAAAATCTCTAATGTCGCGTTTGAGTAGTCAGTAAAAGCATCGACTGTTACATAATAAGTTTGAGTAGCTGAAGGTGACGATAGCGCCACTAATTCTGGTGTACCTGTTGATTTAAATGAAATGTAATCAGCTTCCCATACATCACCAGTTTTAACAGGTGCTTTGCCTTTACTTACATACATATCAGGGTCTTGAGTAAACCCTTTTAAGTAAACAACTGCAGCTTGTGTGCCTTCAGGTAGATTTACTTCAAAAGTTGTTGTTTCGCCTTTTGTTGCCGAAAGGTTAGTAAACTCCTTAATTAACTCACCAGTAGGTACTTCGTCAGTACCTGAACCATCCCAAATATGTCCCGAGTTGCTAGTATATTCATCTAAACCAGCGGCAATTAGGTTGCTATTAGTCCAAAGTGATGAACGAGCATCACCATGTAGTGCAGCTGTCATTCTTTGAACCTGGCCTTGAGTATACATGGCATAGTTATCAGAATAATGCATGAAGTTTTCAGTGTTTGTGCTTTCGCCTAAACAGTTAGGTGCATTGTCCTGAATAGAACTTGAAACGATTTGAGGAGTATCACAGTTGTTATCACCAGTAAGCCCACAAAAGGTTTCCTGATGGACTGAACATGTATCACCATCAAAAGTATGAGGTAGGTTTAACCAATGGCCAAATTCATGGGTTAATACCGAACGGAAGTTTTCACCAGTATTTACACCAACAAAATTACCATTGTAAACAACACGAGATAAACCAGCTTCAGACATGCCCATTTCTGGATACCAAGCAACACCAGAGCTGCTTGTTGTGCCATCATCGTACAGATCACTTTGAAAATAAATATTCATGTACTTGAAGTTATCCCAAGCATCAGCTGCGATTTGAGCATCAGCACCCGTGCCATTTCCGTAACCGGCTTTGTTCGCATAACGAACGATACCGTTAGTGGCATTTCCTTGTGGATCTTTTTTCGCTAAAACAAACTCAATGTTTAGATTTTCACGAATCGCGGCAAATTCAACAGCAATAGGACCATCTTGAGTATTGGTGCCTAAAAAATCTTCGTTAGTCATATTCAGACCTTGGATGATTTTATTTTCAGTCAAACAATAAGCACTTTCATCTGTACAGTTGTATTGGTCACCATAAACATGAACAACAACTGGAATGTAATAACGACCAGCCACACCATTGCCATTTACCGCTGCAGGAGCGGCTTTAGCTTTTGGCGCCAAATTCATCATGGCTTTAGCAAGTTTTTTCTTTAATTGTAATTGATTTTCTACTTGTAGCGCATCCCAGTCTTGTTTGTTTTTATCGGTACCACAAACCTGACCTTCATTCTTATCAGAGCCGGACATTTTGGTTTTTCCAGTAGAGCTTTTAGGCATATCAAAAAATGATTTACTGATTTTACTTGGGGCAAAATCATGTGGCGCTACGGTAGAGTCTTTTTGCCCTGCTAATGCGGCAGAGCTAGAGACTGTTAGCATAAGCGCCATTAACGAAGGAACTTTGTACTGTATGGACATGAAACTTCTCCTGTACATGTTTTTATAATTATTGGAGTTGAGAATTGTTTGAATAAAAGGCGTATTTAAATCAATACATCAAGCTATTCATTTCCCTATTTATTATTTGTGTCGAGGAATACAGAACAAACTAACCAACTGATAAGTAATACTTTAACCATAACAATTGCTGATTGATCAATAATCCACCAGATGAAATGTACTATAAATAACATATACTGTATACAATAAGAGCGCATAACTTATCATTTCATTAACATTTTTTATACATTAAATTAATTATGGCAGAGGTATTTTGAGCTTACTTTCAGCTGAAAATATTATTTCTATCATAATGACAAGTTCTATAAATCATCAATAAATTAGAGCTTATCCATAGGGTAAGGTTTGTATTTGATTAAAATTTATTAAAATAATATCTTCATCAAAGTGAGACAATTTCACATAAAAGGTACGACTGTATGGCAGCAATCAATGACCATTTACGAGAATGCTTATTGAAAACCTCAATTTAGGCAACTGAACAAGAGGGCAATATAAAATTTCAACTTATAGCAACAAAATACTAACAGCAGTTATTAGAAACTAAAGTAAACTAGCCAAGCAAAAACTACCAAAGATCAGCATTGTCCATTAATGCTGATCTGCATTTTTAATTAGCCTTTTTACTTTATTTGTCGCTTGGGCATTGGCGGGGTCGTTTGGCCAATAATGTCGAGGGTATTGGCTTTTCATGTCTTTTTGTACTGCTTTATAGCTTCCTTGCCAAAATTTAACTAAGTCTTGAGTAACCTGTATCGGCCTTTTAGCAGGTGAGAGCATCTCTAAAATAAGTGGCACGCTATGTTTGCCGGATTCACCAACTTTGGGTGTTTCATTAACGCCATACAACTCCTGCATTGGCAAAGAAACAATGGGAGATTTCTCAGTTGAATACCTAATTGCGCATTGCCGGCCAGTGGGGCCGGTAAAATGTTTTGGCGCACATTGAGCAATTACTTGTTGTTGTTGGTAATCTAGTAAACTAAACAACATGGCATTAAAATCAAGTTTCTTAAATTGACTTTTACTTTTAATTTGGCCAACAAAAGGATAAAACCAGACCCCTAGCTGTTCCAATAAAGCCGCTTGAGATACATCGGGTAAAGTTAATTGCGATTGATATTGGTTAAGCCAACGCCAACGTGTTAATAACTTTTGACTACTCTCTGACCAAGGAAGGAAATCTAAACCTTGTTGATTAATAATTTCCCCCCACATTTTCGAAATTTTATCGGCAGCTAATTGCTCGCTAATAGGTTTCTCTTCAATAACCAAAGCCCCTACTTTGTATTGCTCATCAGAGAAAATGCGATCGCTTTTAGCGTCATAACCTAGGTTTACTTCTTTTGTTAACTTAATAACCCTCCAATTTATCAAGCAATTTAAGTCAACAGGCGCAGCTAGCCGCACTTGCAGTTGATGATTATATTGTGACAAGTTTGCAACAACCACATAGGGCTCTGTTGCTAAAATATCTTCATGATTAATCACCATACCTTTGCCATTGCGCGCTAAAAATTCCCCTTCCCGCCCTCTATATTTAGCCAATCGTTCTGGATAAGCGAGTGCAAGCAAAGCGCCACTGTATTCGATAGGTAAAGTATTGATGTTTCCACTTTGACCATTAACTTGTTTAGCAAGTTGTTGGGCTTGTTGTTTAATTTGTGCCAATGCCGGATGATGCTTCATGGCAACGGGTGGATTGTATAGGTCAGTGACACGATGGCGCATATCACAATCAAATCGTGCCCTTTCACCTCTAACGATGTCTCTCACCTCTAACAATGCAGCTAAGGTACAAGCTAAATAGGTGAGCTGCTTGATATTTTCAGAATCTTCTAACTGCCTAGCTTTAACAATCATATGAGCAAAACGAGGATGACAACTTAGCATGGCGACCGACTTTCCATGTCGAGTTAAATGTTTTTTATCATCAACAATACAAAGTGATTTTAGTTCTTGCCAAGCTAACTTCTCTTTCACTTCAGGAGGTAACTCTAATAAAGGCAATTCCTTTAGCTGTGTAACTCCCCATCGTGCAGATTCAATTAGCAGTGGCAATATATCTGCTTGCATGATCTCTGTAATATTATGCTCTGCTCTGCGGTTATAATCCTCAAGGCTATATAAACGAATGCACTTACCCGGCATTAATCGCCCCGCTCGACCCGTACGTTGAGTTGCCGATGCTTTAGAAATATTTTGTTGGTGTAATCGATTGGTTAACGATTGTTGATGATAAAGTGCAACTTTTTCCAAACCGCAATCAATAACTAAATCAATGCCTTCTATGGTTAAGCTAGTTTCAGCAATATTAGTAGCTAATACTAATTTAAAAGTACCTTTCTCCGTAGCAGCAATCGCTTGTTGCTGCGCTTTTATCGACAGTTCTCCATAAAGTGGACTAAGCACCATGTTTGATGGTAACCGTCCAGTTAAGCCATTCACCAAAAAATGAATATCAGCTACACCAGGTAAGAATACTAAAATAGAGCCCTGATGAGCCTTTGCACTTTCTTTAATAACTTTTAACGCATGCTCTCGCCATACTTTACTATTAGCAGGTGCTTGATAACTAACATCAACAGGAAAACTTCGGCCTTCGCTGTTAAGTGCTATGGCATCAGGTAATTGTTGGATTAATTTATCACTTGCCAATGTTGCTGACATTAGCACTATTTTTAAGTCATCACGCAAGCCTTGTTGAATGTCGCGAGTTAAAGCAAAGGCAAGATCTGCATGCAAAGAGCGCTCATGAAATTCATCAATAACTACTAAACCACAGTGTGCTATTTCAGGATCATTTTGAATGATCTGCGTTAATATTCCCTCTGTGATCACTTCTAACTGAGTGTTTTTGGAGACTTTCGTATCGTTACGTAATCGATAACCTACACGCTGACCAACTTCTTCATTCAATTGTTTGGCAAGAAAGCAGGCAATATTTTTTGCTGCTAAGCGCCTAGGTTGTAACAGATATATTTTTTTATTTTTCAGTTGTTCAACATTCAATAACCACAAAGGTAGACATGTTGACTTTCCAGCACCAGGTGGTGCAGATAAAACTAAGGTATCATGACTTGTTAGTGCTTGAAGAAAAGAGCTTTTAATGGCTTCTATAGGTAATATTGATTGAGTCATGAAAGTGCTAGTCGTATAAAAATATCTTTTGCTAGTATACTTAATCTAGGTCTATATTCTCTACGATCTTTTATTAAATTTAAGTAATAAGTTAAAAAGGATTAACAATGAGTCGTTTATTTTTTGCATTAGATATTAGTAACGAAGATAAACAGATAATAGATGATTTTAATACTCAAAATCTGACCGTGCAATTCAAGGTAATACCTAAACACAATTACCATATTACTCTCTGTTTTTTAGGCGCGATAAACACAGTTCATAAAGAGATATTAGTTCAGAAGGCAACAAAACTTACCCTGCAACTAGCGCCAATTACTGTAGGTTCATTATTAATAGATCATGTTGGTTTATTTAAACGCCCTAAAGTGCTTTACCTTGGTAGTAGTGTAATACCTGACTGGTTATTACAGCTGGCAAGTGAGTTAACAAACACGGCAAAAACCCTCACATTGTTTCAAGAAAATCGTAACTACCAGCCACACATTTCTATTGGTAGAAAAGCTCTTTTTATACCAGATATTCATTCAACACCAAAATTAGCCATAAAAATCAAAAGCTTTAGTTTATACCAATCAATTTCCCTCAATAATGAGGTAAACTATAAACCCGTTAAAACTTGGTATTTAGATAAATCACAATAAATATTTTTTCTTAAGTACTTGTTCTAAAAGCTAAACAAAAACTTGAAAAATTAAAAAAATAGGCTTACTTGGCAGCAATAAAAAATCCTGTTATTAATAGTTACCCACTCAATTAACGGACTAACAGTATGAATTTTTCATCCCATGGAAGCTATTCAATTGAACAACAAGGAAATATATTATTAGTAGATGCCAGAGGGCCATTTAATGAAGAAACCTTGGCACAATATCAATTAGACATGAAAGAAGTTTGCCAGCAAATGCATGGCCAGTCGTGGGCTTCATTAGTGACTTATTACGGTAACAGTATTTTTACACCAGAAGCAGAAATGAGCTTAATTGAAATTACTAAATATAGAATAAAGCATGGCATGGTTGCCAATGCCTCAGTCATTATTAACAGCAGTCATGCAGATTTACAGCAAATGCAGTTAAGAAGAGTATATCAATCAGCAGATCTAACTTTTCATGTCTTCAGTGATATTGACAGTGCCAAAGATTGGCTGACCGAGTATTTAGCTGATCAGCCAGCAAATAAATTAGCACAAGCAAGTAACACTACGCACTTCCAATATTCGTTATAATAAGACACTTTAAAATAAAACTTTTTCTCTTAAACTAACAACATAAAAGCTAGATAGCGATATCTGCTTTAAGCGTTATTAAGTACATTAGCAATAGTTGCGATACCTTGCCCTGTAGCACCTGCACCATACAAACTATTAGCACTGCCGTTATACGCCGCAGCTAAGTCCATATGTAACCAACCTTTGCCTTTGTTAGGTACAAATCTGGCTAAAAATCCAGCGGCATTACTTGCACCACCTGCACCGCCTCCTTTTTGAGTCGTACTATTAGCGGTATCAGCAAAAGCAGATGAACATTTTTCTTGATGCCAAATCTCAAGCGGTAATTGCCATACAGCTTCATTGACATAAGTCGCAGCATTTTTTGCCGTTTCTACAATATTTTGATCAAGAGCAAATAGTGCAGTGTACTCTGAACCAGTAGCCATAACTGCCGCACCAGTCAAGGTTGCTGCATCTATAATTATTTTTGATTGTGTTTGCGCTGCAGCCATTAAACCATCAGCAAGCACTAAGCGCCCTTCAGCGTCGGTATTGGCAATTTCAACAGTAACACCATTGTTATAGGTTAAAATATCGCCCAGTTTAAACGCATTACTGCTGATCATGTTTTCTGCACAACATAAGAAAAGCTTAACTCTTTTAGTTAATCCTTGACGAATAGCTAATGCTAATGCACCAGAAACAACCGCAGCTCCTCCCATATCACATTTCATGCTAAACATTCCTGCGCTTGGTTTAATGCTGTAACCACCACTATCAAATGTAATGCCTTTCCCCACTAAACTAGCTGTAACGGGCGCATTTACGTCTCCTGTAGGATTATAATCTATCGTAACTAAACACGGAGCATTACAGCTACCTTTGCCAACATTATAAATCCCCACCCATCCAGCTTGTTCTAGTGCCTCACCAGAAATCATTTCAATACTTACATGTTCAGGAGCTTGAGCTTTAATATATTCACCAGCAAGTTGCCCTAATGTTTCAGGTACAAGTTCACTAGGCGTTTGGTTGGTTAAATCTCGACTCCATGCAAATACGTTCAATTTATCATTCAAACGAGTAACTAAACTTTGTTCTCCAACGAAAGTTACATTAGTTAACTTACCCACACAGGTAAAACCTAATGCAAAAGCCCACTGCTGGCTTTCACTCCAATTATCTCCAGTTAATTTAGCCTCTATAACCCCAGCAGCTTCAACTTTTCTCCCCGCTTGTTGAATCTTTCGTAATAACATTTCACTACTATCGCCATCAGCTTTGATGCAAACATGAATATCATCTCCGACAAACTGGATTAAATTATTACTTTGCCAATGGTTTGAGGTGGTGTTATCTGTGGGAGTAACTAACAAAATATTAACGGATTGCGACATGGAGGTTCCTATAAATGAGATCAACTAAACTAATGACATATTTTATACCAATTACGCTTTAAATGTGGCCAAAAACTTAGACAATATCGAGATAATCTAGAATAAGCTAAGTAGTAGACTAAAGATTTGGCTTGTTAATAAAAATAACTATTTCGGATGCTATTGGTTATGACTAACTGATATCATCTGATTTTAGTTCAATTAAGAAAAAACAATGAAATTTTCGCCCTCATTAAATAGCGCCACCTTAATCAAACGATATAAACGTTTTCTAGCAGACATTACTTTGCCTGACAATTCAATTCATACGGCTCATTGTGCCAATACTGGCGCTATGAAAGGTTGCGCACAGCCAAATGATACCGTTTGGTACAGCACATCAGATAATCCCAAGCGTAAATATCCTTTTAGTTGGGAGCTTACCCATACCGCAGCTAATGATTTTATTTGTATTAATACCATGCGTGCAAACCAGTTAGTGGAAGAGGCTTTAAATAAAGGTGTTATTAATGAGCTAAACGGCTTTACATCACTACAACGTGAAGTTAAATATGGCTCAGAAAATAGCCGTATAGATATGTTATTAAAATACGATGATAAGCCCGATACATATGTAGAAGTAAAGTCCGTTACTCTTCTTGAGGATGGTAAAGGTTTCTTCCCTGACGCAGTAACTACACGGGGACAGAAACATTTACGTGAACTCATTGAAATGGTTGAATGCGGTTACCAAGCAGTATTGATTTTTGCGGTATTACATACCGGAATCAACAATGTACAAGCCGCTAAACATGTAGATCCCAAATATGCCCAGTTATTAATTGAAGCGATAAATAAAGGTGTGGAAGTACTAGCCTACAAAGCAGAGATATCAAATACCGAGATAGAACTACTACACCCACTCCAGATTATTACAAACTAAAGCCAAAGTGCCTTGAATCAATATAAGATGAATAAGTTTGGTATATGGTAGGGTAAATTATTTAAACTAATGAGATATAGCAGTATTGAGCTGTCTTGATAGATCACGGCAGCGATCAGTAGCAAACTCAGTACTTGAATATACTTTTTCTGTAGTTCTTATGATGACAGCACAATTAAATTTGCCAAATCGGGGGCGAATAGTCAAAACTTTAGCAATGTCGATATAATTACGGTTATTATTTGCTTTATGTACCTCAACAGTTTGATCATCAACTTTTATAAAAAACCATTTATCCGTATAAGTTTGATAACCAAAATAAAACATTATAAAAAATAATATAGTAGGGGCAATTAAAGCTTCTTTAACAGTGTATTTTCGAGTAACTCTAATCACAAAATACAAAACGAAGCTAAAGACAAAACTAACCAGTAGTAATGCCCTAAATTGTGAGAGTAGATTAACCTCTTCAGATAATAGAAATTCCATTGTTTCGTATAAAACTAAAATTTATTTTTCATAACTAGAAAGAATGTTTGCACACCCAACAGAACCAATAAAATAGTTCTCTTTAACTTTTAAATATTTAGGATCAGAGAAAAAACCTTCCATGTTGTTTTTACAACTAAAGTTAATGGTGAATACTCTATTAATTTCATCATCTACTTCAGATAGTAGTACCTCTGAAACTTTAAAGTCATAAATAAAGCGCCCTTGATAATCAGCCAATATTGGTTTCATGGCTGCTCTATATGCTTCATACTGACAATCATCAACAACTTGCAAACCGACTAATATTTCATACGACATAAAAAACCTTAATACTCATTTTTTTTACCTATTAACTTGCTGAAACGCTAACAAATTACCATGATTAACTTGTCTTTAAAGTGCTAATGAAATGACCAATACCTTCATTTCCAGATATTTACATCTTCAGAATCAACAAAATCTTCTCGTTGCGGATTAACGACACAAAACCTGTGTCCGGTGGGGGCTTGCATCACTACCCAACGCTCAAAAACTTTGACGACTTGAGCGCCAATTTTTTTTAAACGTTCAACTTCAGCATCGATATTATCCGTTTCAATATCAAGATGTACTCTACTTTCGTGAGTTGTTTTTTGAATTAATATATCAGGTTGGTCTTTTGGCGATTTCAGATGTGAATAATTCGAAGACCACTGTTCTTCAGATCTAATACACTCAAATCCTAAAGCTTGCTCCCAAAAATGATTAGCTTCTTCAATATCTTCCACTTTACTGTCTAAAACTAATGCTGCTAGCCTACTTTTATGCATAAAACCTTCTAAGTACACCGATACTAAGTGAACCTGATTGACCAATTAGGTGTATCAAAAACTGTTTATCTACCGTTACTGACTCTGCTCTATTTGCCACTTCGACATTTCTTCATTGATAAAATGGTTTACCAAATCACGATACATTTTCTCAATAGCATCAGGACTCAAACCTTCCGATTCAGCCCAAGCCCTCCGCTGTTCAAGCATAGAGTTAAAGCGCTCAGGAGCACGAACTGATGTTTCTGATGTTTTAAATTTTGCAGCGGCTTTAACGTAATCGAACCTCTTACCCAAAATAGCAATAATGTCTCGATCCATATTGTCTATTTCAACCCGTATTTCGTCCATTCCTGTGCAGTTTTCAGGTTCAATTTTATTTTGATATTTCATAGTTTCCCTATAGTTCATCGTACTAAATTATTGTGGTGAGTAGCTAAACCTTTCAAGACAATGATTGCCTCTCTAACTCCAATAAGCCCAAACGATGGTGTATTATTTTTGATGACTTATTTCAATTACCTTAACTATTTTTTTTAGGCATCATCTTTTTTCTCATCTCGTTTATTTTATCTTTCTGCCTACTATTCTCTTTTGCATGACTTCTGTTATAGCCTTGCTTAATTTTTTGATTGATACGATCATCACGATTGGCTGAATGTTCTTGAAAATGTTGGTATAAACCAGTTGCAATGAGCAGAGGACGTAGCCCAATACCTAAAAAAATTAAAAATAAAATATAAGTAAATACGTATCTAGGAATAAAAAGACCGACTAATAAAGTAGACCAAAGCATTGCATGGTAAGAACCTCTTGCAATAGGTCCGTATTCAAAAGTGGGCTTATCCAAAGTTGACACCTTTCAAACTTACATTATTGATAATCGTTTTGCTTAGCTATTTATAAACATGAATCACTGATTATCGTATTTTGCTTTTCAATTTCGCTAGTTTTTTGATCTTTTTCAGCAATAGCTAAATCTATTTTTGCCGTAGTGCATTTGTCAGATAATTCTTTGTTCATCAAATAGCTTTGATCTTTCTGTTGCTGAGTTAGTCCCTCTGCACCATTGTATTGATCTCGATATTCAGGATCTCTGTCTTTTTGGTACGGTGGTGGAGTAGATGCGCTACATGCAGATAACAGCACGGCTAGTGAAAGTGAAATTAATTTAGTAATCAAATTAGATACTCCTTGTATGTATAATCCTTTGAGCGAGCTATTATAGTAACTTAATAGCAATGTGAAACAATGCCAACTATAGCAAAAAGACAAAGTTCCACTTTAAGTTTATCAATATAATTGGTTAGTTAAAAATAGGCAGATTTGTCAAAAATTAATGGTAAGAAATCTAAGTTAGTTTGTGAATAAATTATTTTAGCCGTAACTACCATTTGCTGATTAATTTCAGATACTGTTAAAACCTCACAAACCGTAGATGTGCCACAATTGAGAATAATTGGTAAGTTATAATCGGTGGGTTTTATTTTGACCAAGTTTGATATAGGTTTGTTTTGGCAGTTTTTACCACCAAATTGTCGCGCTAAATCTTCTTGCCCTACAGCTAACTCATTCACTGAAAACTTCTTTTGCTCAAGTAATAAGTTGCTGGTGGTTGAGCCTTTTGGAATAGAAATAATCAAATGCTCTTTTTCGACTTGAGAAACCCAAGCAATTGCCATTCCGTGATAATCATCATTCGAACCAGTTAGAATGATGGAAACTCCATTAGTGAACATAAAATGCCTATTTATAACCGCTGATTAATGGGTAAAAACGTTAGCGACTAAACTATCGTTAAGTAGAACAAAAAACAAGGATAATGCTCATTTAAACCATAGAGTTATTCCCAAGACTGTAGAATCTCATAATGAGAAAAACCTTTACCTGCTTCAGCACTACTTTCCATATCCATTAATTTAAAATAATCGCTACATTCATCACAACTAAAGATTTTATCTCCAGCAGTTACTGCTTCCTGCTTTGTACGCCAGTGAATTACATCGGCGTATTCAGTATCATTTTTTTTAATCAGCTCACGTTTGATAAACCCAGGTTGTTTTGATAAAAAATCGACATTTACTTTATCTGCGGCAACAAGTAACTGCTGCTCAGTTACGTCTACCGCTTTAACAAATGGCGCCCACTCTACCGAAATTAAATTCTTTGCATTCGAAACACTACTACTGACAAACATAAAAACTCCTATTAAAATTTTCATATAACATCCTTTAACTACAAACCAAGCAGCACTGTATATAAATACAGTCAACATGTAAACAAATCAAATGCAACTGTATTTATATACGGCAATGAATTTATCGTCTTTTGTCTTATTTACTGGAAATTTAAAGTACTGCGCAATAGAGTTTTTTGTTTTGACCACGGATTTAATCAATTAGACAGATATAAAAATGCCTTGGTAAATATTGCTTATCAAGGGTTTAACTGATTGAGAATAATCAGCATACGGAAACAAAGGGTATTTGCCTTTCGGTTTTACAGTCGTATGAACCCATTTCAAATTCTCGACAAGCCCAGGGGCGATTTTCATAAATCGTGCACATAAGAGTTTTGCGATCTAATGCAGAGCACCAACCATCTTCTAAGCGCAACATCGTTTCGCCGCCCCATTCATCAACCGCTATATGCTGCTCAGGAACGCCGGTATCGGTAAAAAGAATAACTTCTAGTCGACAACAACAAGCTTGACAGCTTGAACAAGTTACTTCGGTTTCAGGTATGTTTTTAATGTTAATCGCCACGCACATCATCAAAAAGGATTTTAGCTATTTTACCTTCTCCTATCACCTATAGATAGCTCCAGAAAAATTCACAGCAATTAAAAAATAAACATCAATTTTATAAGTGCTTTGATTAGCTCTAAAGAGCGTTGAGGGCATAGTCGGTAAACTATATTTGGGATCTAATGATTTATAACAGTATCAAAATCTAATATAACCAATACAAAATTTGCCGAAATCATATTCTTTTTCTGTACTAACGAATAACCGATCAGTGGTATTTTAAATTGCACTAATCACAATTAAGACCACAGCTAAAATGAAATACTTATAGCTCTCTTTAGAGAGTTTAATGTTTGATTTAAACCATTGCTTAAGTGGAGTCACTAATAACTGAGGAGACAACAGTAAGCCACGTAAAAAAGATAAAGCACCAAATGCTCCAGCAATAACACCAAAATCCATAATACTAGTTTGATAAAATTCAATAATTTGCATTACGATGACTAAAGCCATAAAACCTTTAATTAACTTTGAACTTCGTTCAATTTTACTGCCTTGACCTTCCATTAAACTTCCTTTTTAAGTCTTATTATATTCTGTTATCCAATGACATTTGTTAGTCAATTCTTTTCGCTTTAATTGAATAAAGCAGTGGAACTTGCTGGTTCTTGTGTAACATCTGATAACCTTGCCCAGAAACATGCTCAAGACCTTCAAAACAATTGTAAGGGCTATATGGATATTCTTGAAAATGTTCAATTATCAATCCAGCTGAAATTAAGGCATTTATAACCTCACTCAATGAGTGTGGCCACGTGACCATTTTTGATTTTGTACCATCACAGTTTTCAGTGTAGGTTCCCTCATCGTCAATATCCGGTTCAGACCGAGGAAAATACGAATAACCGCTCAGTAAATCATTAAAAGTATGAAATTCAACAAGATGGAACTCACCGCCCGTTGCTAATGAACTAGCGATTGTATTTGCCCAAAGGCTCAAATCGGGTAGCCAACATAGAACACCATAAGAAGTAAAAACTATATCAAATTCTTCGGTGTTTTCACTGCCAAAATGATAAATATCATTAGCAATAAAAGTAGCATCTAACCCAAGCGCTGATTTGAGTTCATCTGCTTGTTCTATCGCTTCTGTGGATAAATCAACACCTGTAACCCTTGCCCCTAGCCTAGCCCATGACAAAGTATCTTGACCAAAATGACATTGAAGGTGTAAAAGCTTTTTACCATCAACATTACCAACTTGCTCAAGCTCAATGCTATTAAGTGAAGACTGTCCGTCTTTAAATGATTCTACATCGTAAAACTTTGAATCCACATGAACCTTTGTCCGTTGATCCCAAGCTTCTTTATTAATGTTTAAATAATCCATATTTACTCCGACCTTTGTATTTCTATAGTTTCCTAACATCTTACGCAGATAAAAAGCTGTTAATTAAAATGTTGAGAATCAAAAACAAACAACCGCTTTTTATTATGGTTGAGCTTGTTATAAATCGATATCAACATCAAAGCCTCCATCTTTATTACGGAACATGCGACCTAATAACCTAAATACCCAGATAAAAATTTCTATTGGAAGCTCAATAACAAACTCCAAGACATCTAGAAAAGAATGACCCTGCTTTCTATGGCCTCTTTTTCGACTAGGCCATGTAAAGTAGGCAATAACAAAACAAGTTACTCCACCTAAAAAACGTTCCCAATGAAGATCTCCAATAATTGAAAAGATAAGAGCTGAACCAATGATAAAAATAAGAGCGGCTATTAGCTCTCTTAGCGTTTCCATTCCTATGTACTCCGTTAATTTTGAATATTTTGATAAATATCGAAAGTTAGCTAAAATTAGGAAATAATAATAGCCAACTGTTTTTTCTGTTGAAATTACTATATGGCAAGTTGCTCAAACAGCTCAGTAATTACGGGTAATACCGAGATAACTAACAATCCACTCATGGAATAATTAAATGCTTTGAGATGCCGTTGAGATTTTAACTTCTTTTTGAGGGCTGAACCGAAAAACAACCAAAGACCGACACAAGGAAAAGAAACAACCAAAAATGTTAATGCGATAATGACAATTTGCGTATGAAAATCTACACCAACTGTTGTAAATGCAGCAATTGCCCCTGTTGCTACCACCCAAGCCTTTGCATTTAACCATTGAAATAAAGCACCATTAATAAAGGTTAACGGTTTTGCTTGAGTATTTGACATAGTTATTTCATTGGCTATTGCGATTAAGAAAGCCAAATACAATAAATACAGCGTACCAACAAACTTTATAAACAGATGTAAAACAGGGGTTTTCTCAAATATCTGTCCAAAACCAATACCAACAAGCAGCAACATTAACGAAAATCCAATACATATCCCCATAAATACAGGCACACTCTTACGAATACCAAAATTAACCCCAGAAGCCATGACAGTAATATTATTCGGACCTGGGGTGACAGACGATGATATAGCAAACAGTACAATTGCGATTAAATAATCCATAAACCTTCTTACTTGCCTAACGTCTTGTTAACAGGGTAAAAATAGATGACTAGTATGTGAAAAAAACAAAATAAAGCACCTGCTATTCGTTTGTTTATTAACTTGTTAACCATTGATTTTATTCAGTAGTTCATTGTAATTTCTACAAAATATCATTTTGCTTTTATGTTCAGTCGTAAAATCTAAAATACGAATCATATTATCGTTATCAAATTTTTTATTCCACCAGTACATTTCCATAAAAGAGGCTAATGACTCTTTACGGAATTGACCTAAAATAAACTTCCGCTTAAGGAAACGTTTAAAGATTCGCCACTGCCTAAGCAATACTGGTGGGTTGAGAAAAACAATGAGATCTGCATCACGAAAAGCATCTGCCAGCCATTTATAATACACCCCTTCTATAATCCAACTTTCTTGGGACAATACTTGATTTAACTTTCCAGATCTTAACTCTTCACTAGAGCGAATATAAGCATTTTTGTTGTGCTGCCAAAATATTTGGTCAAGATCGTAAGCTCTTAATTTTATTAATTCTTGCAGCTTAATAGAACAAAACGTTTTACCACTTCCAGGAGCGCCAATGATATGAATTTTTCGGTACTGCAAAAGAGCACTCCATTGATATTTTTATTATGTACCAACCCTGAGGTAATTTACCATTTGAGCTGAATGATTTGCCACTCAAGTTATAGTTCTTCTCAGTAACTATGGCTTCTAATTCTTCAATTAGCTTACTAGAAGATAATTTCTGTAACAATCTCAGTTTTTACTGAGTTAGCGATAAAACATTGGTCATGAGATTGATGGTGCATTTTTTCAAGTTGTGCCATTGTTGGCTTTTTATCTCCTGAAAATTGAACATTAGGCCTGAGTGTCACCTTAGTCATTGAAATTTTACCATCGCCATCTTTTGCCATCAAACCTACTGCATTATCGCGATATGAATCGACAACATATCGCCTTTTAGCGGCAATCGATAAAAAAAACAACATATGACAACTTGAAAGTGAGGCAACAAAAGCCTCCTCCGGATCGACGTTTTCCTCAACAGAGTAAGGTAAAGAGACTACATGTGGAGAAGATGATGCTTTAACGATTGCACCACCATCAAATCCCCATTTATGACCCCTGCTGTACTTATTATCAATAAAGTTTTCATCATTGGCTCTGGTCCAATTGATTTTTGCAAAATACTCTGACATAGAATCTCCATTTCGATAATCGCTTAACCCCAATTAATACCAATCGGACTAATTAATTGATTCGTTTGGTATAACAGGCTAGCTATAGCTGGCTAATAGCTTTCAAGTTATTGAACCATTTTAGGGCCAACTTTTCATGCTTTTGAATAAAGTTATTTTTCAGTGCCATATAAAAATCAATATTATTATCGCTTTTAGCAACAGCCTCTTCTTTTATTTCGCCATATGCTGATGCAATAATAGGATGTGCAATTAGGTATTCTTTAAATGCTCTATGGCGAAGCAAGTGTATATCATTGCTTTGAAAAGCATGAACATGATGACTACGCTGATTACCACCCTTTTGAAAATACCGCCGACCTGGAATTCCATTTTCTCCTTTAACAATATAGCCAAGGGCTGCAATCGTTTTATTTTCTGTATCCAAGTCGGTAAGGTCGGTAACCTCAATTAAAATATCAATTACAGGTTTTGCCGATAAACCAACAACAGAGGTACTACCGATATGATCAATTTTTACTGCATTACGGCCAATAGCTTTAGCTAAAATAACTTTTTCAGTTTCAAAAGTGTTTTTCCAATTTGGATCGTAACTAACAACCTCAATAACTCTATTGCTCAAACTGCTCTCCATTGGCGACTAACGATAATTTACCGAGCTGATAATAGCTCACTAAATTACATTACAAAATTAAACAAACGGTTAGTTTACTTTATCTACGATTTTTTCTTTGCGATAAATGTTTTGTTGATAATACGCCATTCGTTTTCACGCTTGTACATTACAAGGTAGTCAATGTAATGTGTTTTTGGCGTATCAAAATTAAGCTTAACCATTGCCATTTTGTCATCAACTATATCCACCGACAGAACATTTGCTTTCCATGTATCCTTAGTTGCTTTTTTGAAATAGCCAGCAAACTCCTTTAACGGAACAGATCTAATAGTTTCTTTTCCGCTTTCTTTGTTCACACTAATCATTTTTACATGACCAAATTCCATATCAAAAGCTTTTGACAGCAGTTTTTGATCCCCGTTTGCTGCCCCATTAAAATAGTTATAAGCCGTATTTACCACGGCTTGATATTCTTTACCTGACACAGATTCAGCATAACTTGCTGTTGATAAGATAAGGGTAAAAAACGCAACAATCACTGAAAGAAGTTTTACTTTATTCATTTTATTTATATCCCACAAATAGGTGTAGAGTATCATTGCTTAAAAGCAACGATATGAAACACTATTTGATAGACAAACAGTGAATAAGTAAACCACTAAAATTGTTACGATATATGAATAAAAAACTAATAGATAAGTTCATGCAACTCAAAGAAATACGTTAAACATAGGTGAGCAAGCGCCCCTCAAGATGAAAACTAGAAGGGCAAAGTGAGTTACTTATAAAAGGCTTCAACAGTTCCTTTTAGCGTTATTAGAAGTGGTTGCCCCCGACGGTCTAACGCTTTAGGCGAAGGTATTTTTACCCAACCTTCACTGATGCAATATTCTTCAACATCGGTTCGCTCTTTACCGTTCAGTCGAATACCAATATTGTGCTCAAAAATTTCTTCCACATGATGTGGGCTACGAGGATTACCTGAAAGGCGATCCGGTAATTCCGGTAACGATTTAGTTTCGTTCATATTTGTGACCTGAATAAAATAGAAAGTGCGCCATTGTAGACAATATAAACCTAGCCCTCAAGATCCGGAGCCGAGTTTAAAGATCTTGTTCCGCAACTTATATTATTTTAAGAGAGATATAATGATTTTCTATTTCACCTTTTTGATTTTTTCTAAGGCTTTAGAATAACCATCCAATAGAGCATTTTCGACTTGCTCAATTAATATCATATCAGGTAAAAAAAGTTTATTATCAATACCATTGGTTTTACTTGATGTTACAGAAGCTAATATAACCCGCATATTTGTAGTATTTTGAAGTAATTGGTAGCCCAACGTCTTATAAATTTCTTGTAAAGAATAAAGGTTAGATATTTCGTAAAGCGTTGAGTAATTAATATATTCAGAAACACCTGTAGATTGCATTGTTTTCCAAGCAGTGTCTTGTATTTGTAATCCAGGAATAAACTGTTTGTTTGTTTCTCCCTCTGCTGCCTTACTGTCATCATTAAGCAACTCGATGATAGCTTTATTATTTACATTAACAAGATTAATAAACTTAATATTGGCATCTATCTCTTTGATTATATTTTGAATTGCCTCGTCAGCCCTCTGCTTATGAACTCTATTTTCATTCCATTCATTTACAGCTAAAGCAAGTAAGACAGCTATAACGATGGACGCTATTTCAGCTAATGCAGAGCGATATATTAAGAACTTATTTTGAATTTTCATCATTTTTCTATTAATACCTTAATTAGTTACTAACCTAAGAATTAGCCACTTCAATCGACAATGCCACCTTTTCAATACCATGCGAAGGTGTCCATTGTTTAAACTCAATAAAGCCATGCTTTTTATATAAATTAATTGCTGGAGTATTTACAACCGCAGTTTCTACAATTGCTGTTGAAAAATCAAATGTCTCTCGAATATAGCCTATCAGTTTACCTGCTATACCTTTTCTAAAGTACTGGGGAGCGACCGTTAAACTATGAATGTCTAGGTTCATATTTTCAATAGAGACTTCTATTACTGCCGCTAAATGATTGTTTTCAAAGAACCCATAAAATTTAGTTTTTGAAACTGCAATATCTTCAGCAGTTCGTAACAAAGGAGGAAAGTCAATAACTCCAATAAGTTGAGCCTCAACTTTATAAGACTGCTGAAAATTTGTAAAAATTTGATTAGCAACTTTTTCATTTGAATTATCAAGTTTTGTTATCATAGTAGACCTTTACGTCAAGTTCGAATTATCATCTAACCTCCAAGTTATGAGTTATAAATTAAGCAATAGCTGGATAAAAGTTGAAGTATCAACAATAGCCTACCGTGTTATTTCATTAGAGGTTTTGTTTTAATGTATTTGCATCTGCGCTTGAATAGTTAATAACCCAACCATTACTCAAAGGGATATTACAATCAAACTGTTTTACAGTGTAAATTAAATAGGGTGTACAAATATCCCTTTTTCGACCAGCTGAAATGAAAGCAATATCATATTGTGTTCCAAACCGAACAAGGGATCCTATAAAATAGAGTCTTGAACCATCTTTCGTTTTAAATATTGGCGCAAGTTTAAAATTTCTATAATTCCACGTTTGTTCTTCACTTTGTTTGAAATCAACATCCATAGCATTTAACTCATCTAAATGAGTGAAAAAGTAATAGCTAGCTTGAGCCGCATAAGGAGGAAATGAGTAGAAACCGCCTAAAAGCAGAGTTAAAACTAACAAGACTCTCCGAAAATTAATCATAGAATTAGTGTCCCCCATAATCCTCGTTAGAAATAATAATTAAGACGGCAATCCTCGCCATTAAGGCTTGTGATTAAATAAAAAAAGAATACACAAATCCGAACCCTAACCCGATACTTCCCACATATAAACTGAAGGTAAAAATAGATACTAAGCTAAATTCAACCCACTGTTTGGCATCTTAGTTAATTTGTTTGTTAGCCAGTTGTTTAGGCGATCCCCAGCTATAAATGAACTCTTTGACCTTATTACCACACGGTGTATGCCAATAAGCTACATCGATATTAACTCCCCCTAAATGTTCATAAAAACCAATTGCTTTTACATTAGCCTCTAAAACCTCAAGATATAAATTTTCATTTCTATAATTTGAGTACGCCCAGTTAGCAGCAGCAATGAGTAGTTTTATGCCAACCCCTTTTCCCTTTGCCATTGATTTAACGTGAAGATTGTCAATAATAGTGCCAAATGTCGGATGATTAGCACCATAGACGCAAACAAAACCACAGAACTCATTATCAACTTCGGCAACAAGAATAAACTGGTTAGTCGATGGGTTAGTAAAACGTGTTGTCCATACTTGAGTTCTATCTGAATATACCTCTTCGCTAAGGTACTTATCAGACAGAACTTCACTGTAATTTTCACACCAACTTTGAGCATGCAATTTGGCAATATTCGAAAGATCTTCTATATCAGCTTCTCGAAGCATCATAGATTGGTTAAATTCCATTAACAGACTCGTTATAGTTAGGAAAAATGCGTTGCGATGCAGAAAGAAGTAGACTGAACTTAAGCCTATCCGTTGATATTATTGTACTTTATAACAAAAACAACTTTTACTTTAACCTTGTGATACCAATTAAAACACTTATTACACCACCAACCATAGTAGCCCAAGCTTCAATGGGCGTATCACCGTTTAATGCACGACTGACTTGAGAGCTAGCTGAATCATAAATATTGTAACCCCACATTGTCAAAGCAGCTCCTGCAATTATCAGTACAATACCTAAAATTTTATTATTCATTTTATTCCACTCCTCTAAACATAACTGAACATAGCTAAACATGATTGAATTATTCTGATACCCACCAAAACACTAATGTTACCCGTAAAATATAAAGCACGAAAACAGCAATTTTTTGCTTGTCGCCCTTAGTAGATTATTTAGCATTTGATAGTACCAATGCTAATTTTTATTTTTCCGTTCCACTACTTTGTTGTATGTACTTTACATTACTCTTTATTATTCGCTTTTTGCCACTAAAATTATTATAAAAATTTTGATGCGCTAGCATTGAGAATGTATCATTTCTTTTTGTATATTGAGATATCCAGTCAATTAACATATCCAAATTTTTATCTTGAGCTTGCTTTGATTCATATTTATGAGGCTCCCAAGGGCGAGATTTTGCATTTGTAATACACTCATCAATGGGTAAGTTCATAAATATTATTTCATCAGAATATGACTCAACTAACTCTAGCAAGTCTGTATAACAACCCTCAATAACCCAACACTTATTCTGATTGATAAAGTTAACAATTTCTTTTTTAGAAGTGTTCAAATTCTTTCTTTGTGGTGGCGTTGTTGCTTCCCACGCAAGCGAGTCTAAATCTAAATGTGCTAGACCTTGAGATTTACATATATTACTTGCAAGTGTTGACTTACCAGAGCCTGAATTCCCAAAAATTAAAATATTACTCAAAACTCGAACCTTCCTTATATTTTAATACTATCGACTAAAACGAAAAACACACTTTTCACCCTGATCTATTTATAATGCCATAACAAAGGACTCAATTGTTGGCTAAAATAAGCGACGCAGGAGCAAAACCAACAACATTGTCCTGATTAAAATTGTTTTTTATGCTACTACAGGTATAGATGAAGAGTGATGCTCTATTATTAACCAACATCCATCTTTATTTATATATACAAAACTAAACCTAGCTGCTGTCGTTACCTTCACACCATCATCAAACCAACTAAAAGTATACAGTCCATTACATATAGCTATAGCACCAAAATAACGACTATTTGATTCCGTAATCTCCACAGAACGATTGGGATACTTAAAAATTCGATCAAAATAATCTTTTATTAAAGCAGGACTGTCTCGTTTTATGGAAGACAAAGTACCCCATAAATATGCTTGTTCATCATATAAAGAACAAATTTTTTGGGACGTATCTTCAGAAAATGATGATACCCAATGGGCCATATTTTCAATGATTCCTTGTGAGATCAAATTGCGACCCCCTCTAGTAGCCAACAAACCTTTGATTCTTGGTAAATATCTGTAATTTTCGAAGGCTTAAATTCAGTATCAAGTGTAGCTATTGAAATAGAAACCCAATCTGGAAATTTTTTACTGCCACCCCATTGCAAGCTAGAACCGCATATACCACAAAATTTCCGCTCTATTGAACCAGAGGAATTATAAGATATTAACTTATCTGCACCCGATATATATACAAGCTCATCTTTAGGGATACTGCCATAAGTGGCAAATGCTGCACCATGCTGCTTTTGACACATAGAACAATGGCAATTCGTAACCTTCTTAGGATCGCTTAACAATTCATATTTAATTTGACCACAAAGACAACTTCCTGAATGCATGATTATCCTTTATAGCTAACGCCTACTTAAGCGGAAAATAAGTAGGCTAAAATGTTGATCAAAAAGAAAACAGCCAACTGCATTCTTTCCACTTTTAATTACTACTATGCCTACAAATTCGGTGTAAAAGATAAAGAGTAATTGCCAAAACGAATTTCAGCAGTTTCTTTATGTTTAGTTTTAATACTTGGAGATGATATTAGCACCTCTTTCCCATCAGATAAGTCATACAGTTTTGCACTAATCAGCACTGTTCCGTCGCTTTCTTTACTTGAAGTGAATGTAATCTTCAAAACATCAGAAATTTTCATTTCACTTTCTGAGTTTTCTTCATTCAGTATTTGAATGCTTGCTAAATCTTTATCATTTTCAGTTAATTCTAAATCAACCATAATTGATCGGGCTGTAGCAGGCATCATCACCAAACCTGATAAAATAATACCTACAGCACCAAATAAAGTAACTAATTTGGAATTTAAGGAGTAGTCCGTTTTTTTGTCACTCCTCTGTATATCTTTAATCTCCACTTCAAAGACTGAAGCAAGTGATTTTACAGACTCTAATGAAGCACCCCCTGTTTTTTCAATTCTCTGAATTGTCCTTAAGCTTAAGCCAGACACTTCAGCTAAGTGGGTTTGACTCCAAGCTCTAATATTTCTTTGGGTTTTAATTACATTTATATTTACTTGCATTTCCATTGTTCAATTCCTCTTAATTAAAGTCGCCAATAATATGGAGAGAATTTACCTTTTTGTATACGTTAATAGTATGACATGTCATATGCCAAGCCTATGACATGTAGGCATAATGCCGTATTAAGCGACAAATTCTAGTTGGTTAAAATGTGTGAAGTACTACATCTAAACAGCTTGTATGTTGCCTTTATACAAATGCATAGATTAAGAAAACCCCAAAGCATATTGATAGGACACCTCCAATACCAGCAAATGGTTTCACCAATGAGGATGCCCATGATATTAAGTGATTAAAATTGTTTCGACCTATAATTGTAAACACTATTGCTGCGAAAATGGCTATCCACCCAATGATTTCTACTGTTACAGGAAACTTTGAAATACTAGCCTGAGAAATAAGTAATACACCGAGCAATAGCCGCACTACAACAGCACCTATATGTAACCAAAGCTTATCAGCATTTTTTCGCAGTACCCTAATTATAGTTTCAGGGTGAATGATGAGCGAGACTCCAGCTAGAAGCATTAATAGTCCAAAAATAATTATCAATAGACTCATAATCTGATTCCTAATATGTTATTAGCCCTGTTTATGGCTTATTGTGTTCTCACTTAACATAGCTATATCAGTAACTTGATTAACCATCACTCTGTTACCATAGTTTATTTGTAGCACATCTGTAGCACATTGATTACTTAAAACTGGTTTTATAAATTAATGGTTTACAAGTATATCTCATGATAAAAACTAATAATGAACCCTATACATTTAGCATAAAAGCAAAGTTAAATAAAAGTATTAGATTACTCCTTGCCTTCTAATAAGCTATTGTTGTAGGAATTCAATATTCATATTGTATTTAGAAATAATCACTTTAGGTTTCAAGAAAATCCTTAAAATAAAGATAAAAAATAACCAATCAAGAGGGGCACTACCACCAGAAGAGTCTAGGTTTTTAGTATTTTCACTAATGTCACTTATACAATCACCATTACTATCATTACTAACAACATCTTGCGCCTTTGCAATGATGGTAAAGTTATTAATATCAGAGTCATTAGTAATTATAGGTAGCAATGCTTCAAATGGAACATTACAAACATTTGACAGATTTTGACTCGTTTCAAATTTAATTTCTAATTCATACTCTTGGCCTGGAAGGATAGTACTTTCTACAATAAAATGTTTGTCAATTGAAGATTCGCCACCTGAATATAAAATTTGGAATACTGAACTACCTGCTGACATATTATTATCGTAAGTATCTCTAGTAAATCCATAGGATTTTTTTATTATTAAAGGTGAATTCCCATCATTTCGCATAATTACTTTTTTAGAGCCAGTCTTGCCATGAATTACTTTTCCAATATCTACAGTAATTCTATTTCTGGCATCCAATTTGTGTCCTTCAATATTTAATATTGCACCAGTATTCAACTGCTCTCTTAATTTAATTGTTGGATCACCAATGAACATATCCATAGAATCACTTTTGCCTATAGAATTAATCCAAATATCAGCAAATGTACTACCTTGCCCTAATAATTGTAGGTCTTGGTTTAATGCAAGGATAAAACTATATATATTTGTATACTGAGTATCGAAAAAGCCCACAGAACTAGGGCTGTATATTACTAACAAAGTGTCACTATTGAACAATATTGTAGAAGCTAAAGAGGGGCCGGGAAAAGTATCCGCATAACTAACAGGTTCATTTAATTCAGGATTAGGTACAGAAGCATTAAATTTAATTACCTTTGATTGGATATCAAGCTCCAAGAAATCGCTCCTAGAAAGGATTTCCTCACCAAAGGTTCCTGCGAAATGAAGCCCCCACGTATTTGCAGTTCCAAGTATATTAATAAACTCATAACTTGACTCAAGAGCTAATGAAAACTTTTGCAACTCTTCAAAAGGATTTTCATAATTGTATTCGTCAACAGTGATCTGATTTTTATCGTATAAACTAGTATCAATGACAACTTCATTAATAATATTTTTCCAGTTTGGATTATTTGCTCCTCTACTCGGAAAGACATCTTTGAACCAATAATTATTGAGTTTATTTTGATTTCTTAATAAATGGTTTTTATTCAAATATTTTTTCAGCTGTTTAACCGATTCATCTATATATATACTGGGAGCAGGAATTGCAGCCAGCCAAACTTTACTCTCGCAAACAGTAATAACGTTAGAGTTTTTAAAACCAGAGTAGTTAAAATATTCATCATCGACAACATCATCTCCATAAGGACAATCTAAATTTCGATAATAGGGTAGATAAAGTCCTCCTTCTACATTAGGGGGATGAATCATGCCTATTAAAAATACTCCCCACAACCCTTCATCTTTATATGCGTCAATAAGAACATTTCTAGTTTCTTGCGGCGTTTCACCTTGCATAATTATAACAACATTGGATTTAGTATCATGCTCAATATCTTGTGCTAATTGGTTCACCTCTTGTTCAATATGAGGGAATGTAATTTTATCGGTAATAATATATATGGATCTTTCTACCGATGAAGCAAATGAATAAGAGGTAAAATAAAAACTAATTAAGCAAAAAACGAATATGCGGTATAAACTCATAAATATCCATATAATATAACGTCATTTTTATCATAAGGTTACACGAAACATTTAGGTTTGAATAGTCCTTCTCAATGTGTTTTTTAGTTGCTAAATAGATAGTTATATTTAGTATAGTTATTTACAGAACTCCAAGTAATCACAAACTTCGTTTGCTCTTTCTAAACGCCAATTAAAAAACCTTGTTAAGATCCTATGACATTTAAACATCAATCCCTTAATAGTTTGATTAATATTTCCATCATAAAAACCTAGCTTCCATTCACTTCTTACTGCATCGAATGATGCATCATAGGCAAGTTTAATGGGGGTATTGATGTAATTACTTTCATCTGCTGCTTTTCCTGCAGTCTCAATGATTTCATCTAAACCAAGGATTTCATCTAAACCAAGGATTTCTTTAATCGCATTAACTCACGCCAAACAGAGCAGAACAGACGACCCACCAAATTATTCTAAGAGCTTTAATGATACAAAAAAGCCGAACACTATCGGTTCGGCTTTTGTGCATAAGTATTCTGTTAAATATTAATCACTAGTGCGATAACTTGCCAATTCAGTAGTCAAACTCACACCTTGTAATTTAAGTTGATTAACACGTTGCAAATAAGCTGCACCTTTTAACATATGCAAGGCAACATCTACTGCGCCACGGCGAGTGTAATCTTCTAAGTAGGTACCTTTTACCCAGCTGTTAAATGCACCTAAACTTGGGCCAGCCCAAATTTGGTAATCCATTTCTCGACCTTTCTCACCAGTGTTCGACCAACGTGAACTTAAGCCTAAATACCAACGAAATATTAAGGCCATTTTACGTTTAGGGCTGCTTTGCGCGCGCGCTAACATTTCTGGATCGCGCTCTTGGAAAAATGCTTCGGTGCCTGCCCAAACATCGTCAAGGTTAGAGCGGAAAATTTGTTTCTCTATTTTCAAACGCTCGTCCGCAGGAATATCTTCAATTGAGTCGTAAGCAACGTACAGCTCGTAAAGCTTTTTAGCGCGCATCGCGAACATTGAACCACGTTTTACTACTTGCAGTTTTACGCCCATTTCGAACATATCAGCTGCTGGTGCCATGGTTACATCGGCCATTTCAACATTAGCTAAAAGCTTTCGGGTATAGTCTGACGCGCCAGCTTCAACACAGGCTTGGTTAACTGAACCAAGTACAATATAAGCCGCGCCCATATTAAAGGCAGCAAGGGTAGCTTCTGGGGTTCCTATACCGCCACCAGCACCTACGCGTAGTGCTGGAGAGAAGTTATATTGTGCTTGAACTTCGTCGCGCAGGGCAATAATTGTTGGCAGTAAGGTTAAAAACGGACGGTTATCAGTATGACCGCCAGAGTCTGCCTCTGCGGTAATATCATCAGCCATTGGTACAAGTTTTGAAAGTTCTGCTTGCTCTTGAGTGATCTTTCCTTGCGCTAGAAGCTTATCAATAAATTTTTGCGGCGCTGGCTCCATAAAGCGGCGACCTACTTCAGTGCGCGATACTTTAGCGATAACTTTGTTGCCAATATTTACGCTGCCATCGGCATTTTTTGAAAGTCCCGCCAAGCGATACCAAACAATGTGTTCGGTTAATCCTAAATAAGCAGAGGCTTCTACGGTTCTAACACCTAATTTAATAAAGCGCTCAACTGCTCCGCGCTCTAATGCTTCTTCAGCTGGGGCGTGAATAAGGTTAACAGCATAAGGACCATTTGGCAGTTCAGCTTGAATGCGTTTTATTGCATCTTCTACCGCGTCAGGGACTAAACCTGCTGCGCCAAATGAACATAAAAAACCAGCTTTACCCAGTGCGACTACTAGTTCAACCGAGGCAATACCATTTGCCATTGCGCCGCCATGGTAGGCATATTTAACGCCGTGCTGTTTTTTATAAGCTTCATCACCTAAATCTTCAGGGTTAAGCTTTTGAGCAAAAGCTAATACATCGCTCGCACCAGAAGTTGATACCGCATTAGTTACGCCAAATTCGTTAGCCGTATTCGCGACATACACCGGCTTTGTTAAGTCCATTAAAGCGGCTTTTATTTGTGTATCATTGGATTCAATGTTTTTTGCATCAACTTTCCATGCCCAATCAATGGCATTGGAGCTGGTATAATTTAAATTCGACATACTTGTTCCTATAATTCTGACTTGTTCTTATTTTTATTTCACACCTGAGTATTTTCAGGTGTTTATACTTATAAGTTAATATGCCGGCCTAACACACGCCGGCATGACGATATTGCTTTATTAAGCTTCAATGATACTTAGCACAATATCTTTCACTTCATAAATGCGTAGGCCATCTTTAGATAAATTAGCATCACCTACTAAGCGTACCTCACCGTCTTCTTTAATGATGGCGGTAATGTGTACGTCTAACGACATTTGTTTATTTAATGGCGTTATTTGTCCACGGTACTTCCACTTAACTAGCGTGCTTGGCGCTATAAAGCGAGGGTTAGTAAAATCAGCGCCTAAGTCGTTTTTCAGTGCGTAGGTTTGCATTAACTCGATTACGGCTTCAACACCTAAAGAGCCAGGCATTACTGGATCTTGGTGGAAGTGATAACGGAAAAACCAATCGGTTGCATCAATAGTGCGCTCGCCATGTACATAAGCAACGCCTGCTTTACCGCCGCCTTCAACGATTGAAACAATATCGATAAAGTTCATTTGCCCACCCGCTAATTTATAATGCGGTTTATTACTGGGTGCTTGATAAAGTGCTAACGACTGGTTAGTTAAATCAATCACTTCAATGTTCGATTTAGGCGTATTGTTATCAACAAACCAAGGATGAGTAACTTTGCCGTTATCAATACCTAATTGGTTAGTTAGTGCATCTGCGCCAAAGTAGCCAAATACTGCGGTGCCTTTGTAGAATAAGTCGTGGTTTTTAAGCGATTGTGCTGGTGCCGATTCATCTTTGACATAAAGCTCAAAGGTGAAACTTTGTACTATCATGCCGCCTGCCATTGTAGTGCTTAATAAAGCTGAGTTATTTACGATGGTTTTGCCACGTAAATCAACCTGCTTGATTAAGTCGCCACTACCGTCAAGGTTGCGGAAGAATAAATCTTTTTCTGGGTATTTAAGTGTTGTACCCATGTAGCCAGAAATAAAACCATTAGGTTGTAATGCAATTTCCATAATAAGGGAATAAGGCATCCAATTTTCATGGCTGTTTTTAGTGAAATACCATGCGTCTGCTGGTACATGATATTCAGCAATACAGCTTGAAGGTTTTTTAAGATCTAAGCGCTCGCCTTTTACTTCGATCACTTGGGTAACCACTTGTAAATCGCCACATGGAGTACGTGGTGGAATACGTCCCTTGTAGACGTCGAAATCTGGACCAAAACATTTTGAGATGTTACCAGTGGCAAATTCAAACATGTGCCAAGGGGTAAAGGGTGCTTGGTTCGGTACTCGGTTTTGACCGTCAACCATTGGCGCTTCAAAATGTTGAATTGGTGTAACGCCCTTCTCTTTTGGCGCGCTTAAATCTGACACCACCTTCATTAATGGGCGCTGCGGGTGTTTGAAGGGTGCTATGCCGCGTTCATCTAATTCATCATTAATGCTAACCATACTGGATATACTATCACTGATTTTATTTACAGCAACTACTGACGCACTGTCTTTATCAACAGCAACCACATTGCTTGGCAGAGTTACTGGATAAGGTGAGTTATCGTCTTGCTCGGTGATCATCACACATAAGTTTTGAAAGTCTACTACGACCTTACCATCAAGAATAATATCAATATTGGCTTTTAAGAACGGTTGCGGCAACATGCCCATTGCCGTTACTTCCATGCGGTAAGTTAAGGTATTATGCTGCGGTATAACTTGGCCTCGACAACGTACTGTTTGCGACTCGCCCGGCATAGGTTGGAAACGCGCGTTGTTAACATTATTATGCATACCAAGAGATAACATAAAGAACATCGCCATTTGACCACAACCTTCACTCATTAATGAGCCAGCCATAACTTGGTCGCCCTTAAAGTGACAAGGGAAATACCAATGCTGCGGGTCTAAGTCTTTTTGACCTTCTAATAAACCTAAGCCCCAATGACCGCCCGTAGCATCAACTTTAGTGATGCGTTCAATCATTAAGAACTTCTCAGAAGAGAATTTTAATGACGGGTTACGCCCTTTTTGATCGTACTGACTGCCAAAACAACCGGCAACATCGCCATTCACTAATTTCATCATATCGCTGTAATCGTATTGATCACGCGTGCGCTGCATTAGTGGTGTAAATGAGGTTTTTTTAGCGTTTGCCAATTGAGCTTTATCTTTATCGTTAAGGATAACGCCTTTACCGTCGGCTAACTCTTCATCGGTAAAAAAGCCTGCACAACCATTACGCATGATCAGTACTTTTTTATCGCCTACATAACAGTCGTAGTGAAAGAAGAATAATAGCTGTTCGCCATTTCTTGCATACGAGTCGATATGAATTTCATAACGCAGGGTTTCGCCGCCAAACGCCATTTCTTCTAAGAAGGTTAATTCGCAATCAAGCAGACGATAAACACGTTCGCCTTTGGCTTGAAAATCAATACCTATGTATGAAATTAGCAATAAATCACATTGACCAGACTCAACCGATACC
>Ga0209707_1000052_pt1 | contig 77668 bp, 55 predicted proteins | sample EN4Hudsemesocosm_FD_184630 | JGI IMG/M metagenome (GOLD analysis project Ga0209707, IMG submission 184630) | Methane-oxidizing microbial communities from mesocosms in the Hudson Canyon - EN4B Hudson Canyon (SPAdes) (version 2) | ecosystem: Environmental > Aquatic > Marine > Cold seeps | place... | reverse complement strand
TTCAGTTTCGATAACTTCTTCAGTTTCGATAACTTCTTCAGTTTCGATAACTTCTTCAGTTTCGATAACTTCTTCAGTTTCGATAACTTCTTCAGTTTCGATAACTTCTTCAGTTTCGATAACTTCTGCAGTTTCGATAACTTCTTCAGTTTCGATAACTTCTTCAGTTTCGATAACTTCTTCAGTTTCGATAACTTCTTCAGTTTCGATAACTTCTTCAGTTTCGATAACTTCTTCAGTTTCGATAACTTCTTCAGTTTCGATAACTTCTGCAGTTTCGATAACTTCTTCAGTTTCGATAACTTCTTCAGTTTCGATAACTTCTTCAGTTTCGATAACTTCTTCAGTTTCGATAACTTCTTCAGTTTCGGTAACTTCTTCAGTTTCGATAACTTCTTCAGTTTCGATAACTTCTTCAGTTTTGATAACTTCTTCTTCAAATGTATCGATAACAGGCTCTTCTTTATATAAGAACTCTTCATCTATTGGCTCTTGAGGATCTGGCATTGTCATAGTTTCTGAATTAAAATTATCAACAATAACATCAACTTGTCTTTTATAATTCTGTTCAGAAATAACTACTCTCACTGCCAACTCTTCGGGATAGAAAGATAGTGTTAATCGTCCTCGCTTACGTTCATAATGTAGTATTTCACCATACATCATTTTATAAAAGTCAATAACATCTCTTTCACTTGAAGAGGAGAAATAATTAATTACTGCCGGCACTCTATCATTAAAGTTAGCGAAAATACGTGCATCATCCATAACCGGGATATCAATTGATTCCTCGGCACAAACAGCAGAAGCAAGCATTACTGAGCAAGCGAGCGACAAATGTTTAGCTGTTAATTTTACTTTCATTAAAGTATTACTCCATATCATTTGTACACAATGTAAAAGGTCGACTTGTCTGGGTCAATAGTTTTTATTGTCATGGTAGCTAAAAACGACATTAAAGTTATTAAATATGAACTGTTTAACGTCATTGCTTATATTATGTACATAAATTGTGCATATAACCACTCTTTTAATAAAACCTTGTTTTAATTCTTTTTATTAGAATCAGTTAAAGATGATTGTTTATAATGATCTACCCACAAAGCGGTTGCACCACAGATAGCCACTGGCATAACAATCAAGTTGACTAAAGGTATCATAGAAAAAATGGTAACAGTGATGCCAAAACTATAGCTAAGGCCTTTGTTAGCTTGTAAAGATAGTTTCATTTGGTTGAATGAAACTTTATGGTTGTCAAAAGGATAATCTTTGTATTGAATGGCCATCATCCAAGCTATGAATAAAAACCAAAGAACCTGGCCGATAATTGGTATTAACCAAAGCAACATAAAACAACCAATAGCTCGAGGTAAGTAATATTTTAATTTTTGCCATTCCCGAGTTAGTGTTCGTGGTATATCTTTTATAATCGCTGATATTCCATCATCATCATTTGCGGAACTTCCTGATAATAAAATTTCAATTCTTTCACTTAATAAGCCGTTAAATGGAGCGGCTAACCAATTTGCTACAGCACTAAAAATGAATGAAAAAATAACCAATGTAGAGAATATTGCTAGCGGCCATAAAATAATACTTAGCCAAGCAAGCCAAGAGGGGATTGAACTTTCTATCCACTGCATTAAGTATTCAATTTGATTGAGTAGATAATAAAATGCAAAAGAAAATAAGATTAAGTTGATTGCTAATGGTATAAAAACAAAACGTCGAATACCTTTTCTTTGAATAAGTTCAAAACCTTTAAAAAAATAAGCAGAGCCATTTAATGGTAGTTGTTCTGACGGTTTAGTCATTGTAAATTTTGTATCCTCGTTTTAGTTAAACTTATTATAAAGATTACAAGCTATTAAATACACCACTGAACTGTTACAAAGCACAACAAATTCTGATAAAGTTCTCTTTCGAACAACTCTCTATTAGTATCAGGCGTCACTCATTCATGCGGTTAAAACAGATTAACTTAGCTGGTTTTAAATCATTCGTAGATCCAACGAAAATTCCTTTTGAGCAACAAATGACTGCAATTGTTGGTCCTAATGGTTGTGGAAAATCAAACATTATTGACGCAGTACGTTGGGTTTTAGGGGAAAGCTCCGCTAAAAACTTACGTGGCGATACCATGATAGACGTAATTTTTAATGGTGCCACTAGTCGAAAGCCTGTTGGACAAGCTAGTGTAGAGCTTATTTTTGATAATTTAGAGGGCAACATTAATGGCAGTTTGGCCAACAGAAGCCAAGTATCGATAAGACGAGTTGTAAATCGCGACAGTACTAATACTTATTATCTTAATAGTGCAAAATGTCGTCGAAAAGATATTACCGATATATTTTTAGGTACAGGGCTTGGCCCAAGAAGTTACGCTATAATTGAGCAAGGCACTATTTCACGATTAATTGAATCTAAGCCTCAAGACTTACGCATATTCATTGAAGAAGCCGCTGGTATATCAAAATATAAAGAACGTCGTCGAGAAACAGAAACTCGTATTCGTCATACTCGTGAAAACTTGGCTCGTTTAGCTGATATTCGTAGCGAGTTAAGTCTTCAAGTCGATAAACTGCATCAACAAGCCGAAGCAGCTTCCCGCTTCAAAACACTTAAAACAAGCGAGCGTAAATATAAAGCCGAATTATCAGTACTGCGCTGGCAGCAGTTTATTGACAAAAGCACAGTCATTTCACAACGAGTTGAAAAAGCATCCCATGATGTGAAGGAGTTAATGCTTAATGAAAAACAAATTGATGTTAGTTTATTTCAAATAAAGCAACAAACAGAGTGTGAGGGGCATTCTGTTACTGAGTTGCAACAAGAAAAACTTATACTGACTCAAAATATAGCTAAAATTGAGCAAGATATTAAACATAGCCAACGTGAAAACATCAAGTCAAGAGAAGAACTCGAGTCATGTCAGCAGCAATATTCAAACTTGCAATTGTTAGAAAATTCAACAATAAACGAACAACAATTATCAAATAAGTTATTAGCTACGCATTTACCTTTATTAGAAAAAGTAGAGCAAAACCTCACCATAGCTCAAAATAAGCTAGCATCGCTTATGGAAAAGCAACGTAATTGGCAAAAGCGTTGGTTTGAATATAATAAAGTACATACAACACAACTTAAAAAATATTCAGATATTGAGATTGATGTTGCTGCACAAAAGCACTTATTAGAGGTAGGTAAACAACGAAAACACGAATTAGAACAGTTGATAAATGCAAACAATCAAGACAATCATCAAGATGCATCTGTTTCATTAGAAAATAAATTATTAAGCATAAAAAGCATTCAATTAACCATTGTTAATGACAAAGTAGCAATTGATGTAAATGTTAAAAATATTGAATGTGAAATAAATGAGAGTGCAAAATTCATTGCCCGAAAACTTGGTCTTCAAACTGCGTTAACGCAAAATATGGATCAATTGATAGTAACTCAAAGCCAACAACCTGATTGGATGACTGAACAAAAGCAATGGTTGCAAAATAATAATTTCTTAGCAGAAGGTAGTCTTCATCAACAATGTGATGTTGATGAAAAATGGCAAGCTGCTGTAGGGCAAGTTTTATCGTCTTGGCTACAAGCACAAGTTGTCGGCCAATTCCCCAATAAACTGCCCTTAAATACCACTCTTTTAGTGAAGAAGCCTGAAGTACATGAACAAATAGCTAGTAAAGCAGGCACTTTAGCTCAGAAAATTAATAATGGTTATGTATTCACTTCGCTATTAAATCGAATATATTTAGCCGATAATCTTCAAGAGGCTCAAAAACTTTTACTGACTTTATCCTCTGATGAATCGGTTATTTGTCCAGATACCACCTGGCTTAGCCATGATTTTTTAAGAAAAGGCTCGCTTACGCCCATTAATCATGTTTTGAAAATTTCCTCTGATATAAAGGTAATTGATAAGCAGCTCCTAGAATTAAAGTTGAGCTTAAAAGATCATAAAGACATTCAAAGTGCTCTTGATTTTGATTTAATAGCTTTGAAATCTGAACAGGCGAAGTTGGCTCAACAACACAATGAACACCAACTTGAATGTCAGCGATTAGAGCAAGAACTGGCATTATCTTCACAAAAAAAACAGCAACGTTTACAACAGCATGATATGTTGTCGAAACAACTAGTGGATGTTGAACAACAACTTGCACAGCAACAATTACTTTATACAGAAATTCTAAAGCAGCAATCGTTATTAAACGAGAGCAAGCAAGATAATGATAACCAAGCGCCGCTTAATGACGAACGTGATGCAATAGCAAGTGAGTTGGTTAATCAACAAAGTAAAATTCAAAAGCTTAATGATGAACGATTTAAATTAGTACAAATAGCTGAACAAGCAAAAAATAAAAAGAATCAAGTTGATGATCAAGTAGGTAAAATTAGTGAACAGTTGAATTTGTTGTTGAAAAACAAGCAGCAAATAAAGCAGAAAATTCAAGGGACAATAGAACCACTAGCAAATGATAATCACACACTACAGACTTGGTTGTTAGAAATTTGTCATGTGGATGATAAACTCAGTGGTATCAATAAAGAACAGAGTGAAGCTTTAGAAAAAAATAGAGAACTTGAGCAGCAAAAAAAACATAATAATAAAGTGGCAGAGCAATTAAAAGAGCAAATTAATAGACAAAACCTTGAAATACAAAATTATAGCCTGCGTGCCGAGGCAGCTCTTGAGCAGTTAAAAGAAATGCAGCAAAATGTTGAGGATGTTCAATCAAATATGCCTAAAGAAGTTAAAGAAGGCGTATGGCAAGCTCATATTGTGCGTATAGCAAAAGATATTAACCGCTTGGGGCCGATAAATTTAGCTGCAATTTCAGAATATGAAAATCAACTAAGCAGAAGAAATTACCTCGAACAGCAAAATGATGATTTATCTCTTTCCATCAGCACGTTAGAATCAGTTATTGCAAAAATAGATAAAGAAAGTCGACAAAAATTTCAAACGACCTTTGATAAAGTTAATAATGATCTAAAAGTATTATTTCCAAAAGTTTTTGGTGGTGGTAGTGCCTACCTTGAATTAACAGGAGAGGACTTGCTTGATACCGGAGTAACAATTATGGCGAGACCTCCAGGTAAAAAAAATAGTACAATACATCTATTATCTGGTGGAGAAAAAGCACTAACCGCATTATCATTGGTATTTGCTATTTTTAGACTTAACCCAGCACCATTTTGTATGCTTGATGAAGTTGATGCGCCGCTGGATGACGCAAATGTCGAACGTTTTTGTAATTTGGTAAGAGAAATGTCTCAAACCGTACAATTTATTTATATAAGTCACAATAAAATTGCTATGGAAATGGCTTCTCATTTAACTGGAGTTACCATGTTTGAACCCGGAGTTTCTCGCATGGTTGCTGTTGATATTGATGAAGCTGTCGCTATGGCAGAAAACACATAAGAAAAGATAGGCTTGGTAATGGAAGATAATTTTAGAAATTCATTAATTATAATAAGTGCTGTTGTTATCGGTGCAATTTTTGTTCATGGTTTGTGGACGATTAGAAAAAATAAAAATCCTTATAAGCTCAAAGCGAGCAAAGAAAAAGTAAAACCGTTTGAACGTAACTTCGATCATGGTGGTTTTGATCAAGATGGTGTTGGTAAACCTAAGATTAAACCCACAAAGGATGACTCCGATAGTGAGGCAGATTCATCTCAATTATCATCAGAAAATAATGAAGTTGTAGACGTTACTGATACAACCGATTTCTCAGACAGCTCCTCTAAAAAGGAACCAGTGATATCTTCATTAGAAATCCCTTCATTTGACGCCTTAGAAAAAACAATAGAAGAAATCTCTGCTGACGATAATCAAGACTTGGAAGTATCGAAAAATTATGAACCGAGTGAGTTGGGTGATGAGTTAATTAGTGATGAAATTGTTAAAAAAGATGACGTAGTATTAGAAGAAGTTATTTCACAAAAACCAATATACTCGCAACCTGTTTCTAGACCAAAATCAAAACTCAGCAATAAAAGTAGGTCAGAACTTAAGCGTAATCAAATTGAAATAAACTTTGGTAATGAAGTTATCGATGATGAAATACCTAGTGTCTCTGCAACTCAAATAAATAAACCTCAGCAACCTAGTATTCAACCAGAGGTATTATCTTTATCGGTTGTTATGCCACAAAATCAGATTATACCGGGTGCTAGCTTACTACCGTTATTACTCACTTTAGGCCTCAAATATGGTGAGATGAACATTTTTCATCGTCATCAAGACAATGCTGGAACTGGGCCTGTCACATTTAGTATTGCAAACATGATGAATCCTGGCTCATTTGATCTTGATAATATGGAAACTTTTGCTACCCAAGGGGTAACTTTATTTATGATGTTACCCAATGCAGGCAATGCTTTTGATGTTTATCAACAAATGTTATCTGCAGCTAAGCAGTTAGGTGGTGAGTTCGGTGCTCAGGTACTTGACGATAAGCGTAATGTAATGAATAAACAAACAGAACAACATTATGTGAGTAGAATACGTGACTTTGAAATTAAAAATCGTAGCTCAATCGCTTAGTAATCAAACAAAGATGAATACCCTCTAGAAACAGTAGGGTATTTATCATAAATTATTACCACTCAACAGTTATCGTCAAAACATTAACAATTTTAAAGCCGAATATATAAGCCTACTTATGTCAGATTCTACAATTGAAAACCGAGTTCAGCAATTACACCAACTGTTACAAGATTATAATCACCAATATTACGTACTTGATGAGCCTAGTGTACCCGATGCTGAATACGACGGTTTGATGCAAGAGCTTATCAAATTAGAAACATCTCACCCCAAATTGAAAACAATAGATTCTCCCAGCCAAAAAGTGGGAGGGAAAGCTTTAGCTTCTTTTTCTCAGGTTACTCATAAAATTCCTATGTTGTCTCTTGATAATGTTTTTTCTGATGAGGAATGGCAAGCCTTTGTTAAACGTGTTGCTGATAAGTTGTTAAATAGTGAATATATTCAGTTTTGTGCGGAGCCTAAACTTGATGGTTTAGCTGTTAGTTTACGTTATGATAATGGCGTTTTAGTACAAGCAGCGACACGTGGTGATGGTGCTGTTGGTGAAAATATTACAGAAAATGTCAGGACAATAAAGTCTATTCCCTTGAAATTATTTGGTGATGACTTTCCAAAGGTATTGGAGGTTAGGGGGGAGGTCTTTATGCCCAAAGCAAGTTTTGACATGCTCAACGAACAAGCCATTAAAAAAGGTGAAAAAACTTTTGCTAACCCTAGAAATGCAGCTGCAGGTAGCTTACGTCAACTAGACTCAAAAGTAACCGCAAGCAGAAATTTAGCTTTTTATGCATATGGCCTTGGTTTTGTTGGTGAAGATGAAATTACATTAAATGAACAGTGGTTATCAGACTCTCATTATAAACGTTTAAAACAACTCAAGGCCTTAGGGATTCCGATGTGCCCTGAAGTCAAATTGCTAGATAATTCCACCTTAGTTAATGATTTTTATCAGCATATCTTGTCTGTTCGTGATGATCTTAGCTATGAGATAGACGGCACTGTTTTCAAAGTTGATAAAATTGTCCAACAACAAAAGCTGGGGTTTGTTGCCCGTGCACCACGATGGGCAACCGCTTATAAATTTCCAGCACAAGAAGAAACAACTAAACTACTCGATGTCGAGTTTCAAGTCGGTAGAACAGGTGCAATTACACCTGTAGCTAGATTAGCACCTAAATTTGTTGGTGGTGTAACCGTCAGTAATGCCACTTTGCATAATCAAGACGAAATAGACCGCTTAGGTATAAAAATAAATGACTTTGTCACAATAAGGCGTGCAGGTGATGTCATCCCGCAGATAGTCAATGTTCAAACAACTAAAAGAATTAAAGAGCAATCAACATTACCTGTTGATGAACAACTGCGAGATATTATATTTCCTAAGCAATGTCCTGTTTGTCAATCATCGGTTATTAGAGCTGAAGGTGAAGCTGTTCTACGTTGTACTGGTGGGCTTTTTTGTGGGGCACAACGCAAAGAAGCGATAAAACATTTTTCTTCTCGAAAAGCGTTAGACATCGATGGCTTAGGAGATAAGCTCGTTGAGCAGTTAGTTGATGAACAATTAATTAAAACCCCTGCAGATTTGTTTAAGTTAACTGAACTTGATGTCAGCACAATCGAAAGAATGGGACAAAAATCAGCTCAAAACCTTATAAATGGTATTAAAATAGCTAAAAACACCACATTACCGAAATTTATTTATTCCTTAGGTATACGAGAAGTAGGTGAAACTACCGCAACTAACTTGGCTAATTATTTTCTTGTTTTTGATGCAGTAAAAACGGCTACAATAGAAAAGTTACAACAAGTTCCTGATGTTGGGGTTATTGTCGCTAGAAATATTGTTCAGTTTTTTCAACAAGCACATAACATAGAGGTAGTAACTGAGCTGGAAACTGCTATTTCTTGGCCTGTAATTGAAGAAAAAAATGAAGAGCAACAACCCTTAAAGGATCAAATATTTGTTCTTACGGGTACTTTAAATCAAATGGGCAGGAGTGAAGCAAAAGCCGCTTTACAAGCTCTTGGTGCTAAAGTATCAGGCAGTGTATCAGCAAAAACGCATTATTTAGTCGCGGGAGAAAAAGCAGGTTCAAAACTGACTAAAGCTCAAGATTTGGGTATTAATATACTTAATGAGAATGACATGATTGAACTAATTGCTAAATATGAATAACTATTTACCAAAAAAGAGAATGTTTTGATGCAATCATTTTTTATTGAATTAGGTACCTGGTTCCGTCCCTATCAATACCAAACGGCGATGGCGATCATCGCAACAGTTTTAGTTATATTTGGTAATGATATTAACAGTGCGATTAAAAAGCTTGTTTGTAAACAACATGTATTCGTCAGAGTCGTTATCTTTGTTTTAGTGTGTGCCGTTGGATACGGTTTGTTAACTGTTTGGTTAACTCAATTGTTGGCAGAACAATTAAGTTATATTTCAAATTTATATATTGTGCCATGTATCTTTATTATTTTTCTGGTTTTAGGCAGTTATGCCCAACGTCAACGCCATATATAATTATGTTTGTTGTTAGCTCAGCGACAAAATTGCGTATATGAAACTAATAGTTGGTAACGGCAGTAATAGAGCGAATAATAATGTTTCACACCACTCTATGGTTCGATAAAAAATAAACCAAGACTTTTTGTTTGTTTTGCTTGAAGGTAGTACCTGAAAAAAGAAAAGAAAGGATGTACAAACCAACATTTGTAACGCAGCAAATAAAATAGCAAGTGCCAGCCAAATTAAGAAGGTTGGCGTGGTTTGGCTTATTTGAAACTCTAAAATTGTGTATAAAACAAATGCGGCGGCGCTCCACATGAGTAGTCGCCATTTATAATTAGATAAATTTGATGCCAAAAAATGAAATGACTCTGGGGTAAACCAGTAATTCATTAGGGCTCCTAGTATTAATTGTTAAGTGTTTTACAGTATACCCATCTTCTTAAAATATGGGTATATAAGCTTATAAGAATACTTAGAGTTGGCCTTAATAATAGACACTAACAACTTTTGAGATAAAGAGAATATTACTATGAAAATGAATACTGTGTTTCATGTGTCTGTGATGATCACTCTAATTACTCATCTTTTATTTTGGTCAGTTGAAGTTAATGCAAATACCCTTGCTGAACACTTGATCGAACTATCTGACTTGGAGAGTGAGGTTGGTGATCCGGAAAATATTGATGATGAGAATGTAACAAGTATTTTTTCAAAACAAAAAACACTCCGTATAACTGTGTCCGAACTGAGGGATAATTCTGGGTTGGTTTATCTAGGAGGAGTCGTAAGTAAAGCGGTATTAGCTCCTTACTTGAAAGAGCTTGAATTGATCTTAGGAGATAAATTTGAACAATACCGAAGACATCAATCACAGCGTGACCATGGTTTGTTTCACCTTACACTTATTAACCCAAATGAATATCAGTTTATTGATAAATCCAAAGTAAACCTTGGGCAACAATATACCGTTACATTGTTAGGTTTAGGCAAAGTTAGTAAAACTCAGCAGGACAGCTATTTTGTTGTTGCACAATCTTCAGATGCTCAATTATTTAGACAACAACAAGTGCTTCCTTTTAAAGATTTTCACGTTACTTTAGGTTTTTTTCCTCAAGATATTTATGGTGTTAGTAAAGGGAAAACTACACTTTTGAAAAATGGAATATCTGGTAAATCTCATAAAGCCGAATTTATCAATAATTAAACAGCACGACCTAACTAAAAGACTGGATATTATGAAATTCCAAACCTCATTAATTCTTAGTGGCATATTATGCGCCGTTACCGCTTGTTCTACTTCGTCGACAGGACGTAATCAAGTTATTTTGTTTTCATCTGACGAATTAAGCACAATGGGTGTACAGTCATTTGAAGAAATGAAGAAAAAAGAAAAAATCAGCCAAAATAAACAAACCAACCAATTTGTTCAATGTGTGGCGAAGGCCATAACAATTAATGTCCCTAAATCTGCCCACAATGGGCCTTGGGAAGTTGTCGTTTTTGATTCTGAACAAGTTAATGCATTTGCTTTACCGGGGGGAAAAATAGGCGTTTACACTGGTATTTTAAAAGTGACTGAAAATCAGGAACAACTAGCAGCTATAATTGGCCATGAAGTAGGGCATGTTATTGAGCATCACTCAAACGAGCGCTTGTCTTCAAGCCAGCTATCACAAACCAGTATGGTACTGGCTGGTGCGGCAATGGAGAGCCAAGGAGTTGAAAATCGTGATTTATATATGTCAGGCTTGGGCTTGGGTTTACAGTATGGGGTATTAATGCCATATGGTCGCACGCATGAAAGTGAGGCTGATATTGTTGGCCAAGAATTAATGGCAAAGTCTGGTTTTAATCCTCAAGCGAGTATTAAACTTTGGCAAAACATGGCTGCATTAAGTACTAAAGCAGCACCGCCAGAGTTTATGTCAACTCATCCATCTAATGAGCGACGTATTAATGATTTAACCAGCCATTTAAAGGTGTCGTTAAAACTTGTAAATACAAATAATAATCCAAATTGCAAAAAGCCTAAAATTTAACTTTTAGGCTTTACATTTTCACTTATGTTAATACTTTCTTTTATGCTGTAGCTCTAGTAAAACTAGAGCTACAGGAATACATTATTTTTTTGCATTAGCATGCCAATACTGCCATATCATATGGTTTTCATCTTCAACTAAATGACTCGGTTGTAGATAATCTTTATAAGTATAACGATAAAATTGACGTGGTTTACGTGGATCTTTGTTCTCGCTAGTTACTTTGAAGTTATCTTTATGATTAACTAACCATTGTGTAAATGAGTCACTGTAAGCAACGCCTGTTTTGTCTAACAGCTTTTTATAACCATCAAAAAAATCAGTTTTCAAAAAATGAGCCATTTGACGATATTCTTCACGATGATTCTCATACATGTATCTAACCGCTAAATATCCCCATTTATAAACCTGATCTTGACCATCTTTATATTCAGTATTAAAAACATCCACTAGGCTAGGCCATTCTTCTTGTTTAGTTTCAACCATTAACTTAAAGGCTTTAGGGTTTTCATCACCTTTAGAAATATACTCAGCTAAACCTTCTGACCACCAAACCATATGAGAGGGGAAGTGGTTGAAGGTATCGTACTTAATAAAGCGGCCATCTAAATAATGCACATACTCATGATTTAAGTTCCATACTTTAAACTCTGGTCTTACCCAAAAGTGTTCATAAGAATAAAACGTAGCAATGTTATCAGGATCTTGTGTTGTACCTTCGATATACATACCACCATTGTCAGTATTAATATCAAACACTAATTGACCATATTTATTATATTCAGCAGCATTATCAAAAATGACCACACGTAATTTATCATTAAAATCATTAGGTGCCGGTTGGTGATTAGTGGCTAATTTTTCATGAAAAACAGACTCTTGAGAAGTTAATTGGTTACAAGAATCTTTAAGTTGCTCTTTACTCATCTCTTGAGTGAGAATATATAAACTATCAGAGCAAACATGATTAATTGGCAGGGCCTGTTCAATAGTAGGGGCGATACATCGATCTTTCAAAGTACCTTCTTCACATTCCGACTTCCCTCTAAAAGTAGTAACTATATAGGGGATACTAAATTGAGTTTTCACTTGTTCTTCATTAACACTTTTATCTTTAGAAAGTGCTTTCCAAACAGCATTATCTAAATTATCCATTTGTTCTTCAAAAGGTAGCGATATTTTATCGTCATCTAACTTTTTCTGATCTTCTTCTGTACTTTTATAATACGCATTCCAATATTGTTTATTGTATAGGTTGTAATAATTAGCTAGCGCCCAAGTGGCATGTTCTTTTGGCCATGACTTTTCATTTAAGCTTGCATTTTTAGAAACTAAAAAATCTAATAGGGCTTGCTGTAATTCACCCTGACCCAATATTGCAGTAATATGCTCGTCTTTATTTTTACGTCGCGCTTCATAAGGAAGGATGGCACTTGCACGAATAACTTCCCACAACGCATAATCAATAGCATTATCTTTAACTAAAGATGACTCAGCATATAAGTTGATCAACTTGGTTAACGGTTTGATATGATCTTTTACGAAAGGTTGCAGTGGCTCTAAAAAATACAAGCGATATAGCGCTACCGAATAGTTTTCATGTAAACGTGCTGTAGTAGGGGTAATTTGATAAAACCCGGGCATGCTTTGCAAGCTGATTAATGCTCTATTCACTGATTGAGCAGTGCCAGGCGCCCAATCTTTATCTAGTCCAAAACTACTGTAAATACGTAAGTAATATGACAGTTTATCTAATTCATTAGAGCTTAAATCATGCTGTGATGCATAAAAAGCGATGGCATCGCTGACATTTTTCAATAAACCAGCTTGATGATGATCAAAGTTTTGATCCCATAACTTATTCATCTCTGTATTTATTACAGATGTTACAGCTTGATTGGTTGTTGCAGAAACAGATACTGAAGTTAATGTTACCTGACTCGTTTTTGAGGTTGAATTATCTGCTTGTGAAGAATCCACCGTAACTGAATTTTGAGCACATGCTGTTAAAAACATAGCAGTAAAAAGTGCACTAAATTTGATTTTCATTTAATTGCCTTATGAGATCATAACTAAATTTCGTTCGCTATACTGTATACAATATTTAAATTAAATACTAGGTAGCCAAAATTCTTTTAAAATAAAGCCAAAATGTTAATGGTAATGACTACAGAATAAAGCTGAACTATGCTATTATTCTGCGCGAAATTTTACCAAGTAACTATTTTAAACTATTTAAGAAGTGACCAAATGTCTGACAATAAATTTGAAACAATTGAACAACGTGTAAGTTATGGTGTAGGCCGCCAGTTAGGCGACCAATTACGTAATAACCCTTTCAAAGAATTTGATACTGCGGCAGTTCAAGCCGGTGTAGCTGATGCATTATCTGCAGCTCCTAGCCAAGTATCAGAAGAGTTATTAAATGAAGCTTTTTCTGTTATTTCTAAAAAAATGCAAGAGTTAGAGCAAGCTGCAGCAAAAGAAAAATCAGCTGAAGGCGAAACTTATTTAGCTGAAAATGCTAAACGTGATGAAGTAACAGTTACTGAATCTGGTTTACAATATGAAGTACTTGCAACGGGTGAAGGCGAAAAGCCAACAGCTGCTAGCACAGTACGTACTCATTACCACGGTAGCTTTATCTCTGGTGATGTTTTTGACAGCTCAGTTGACCGTGGTCAACCTGCAGAATTCCCTGTAAGTGGTGTAATTCCTGGCTGGACAGAAGCTTTACAACTTATGACTGAAGGTTCTAAGTGGCGTTTATACGTACCTTATAACTTAGCTTACGGCGAGCAAGGTTCACAAGGAGCTATTCCTCCTTACTCTACATTGATATTTGATGTTGAGCTAATTGCGATTGTTAGCTAATTAGATTGTTTTTAAAGCCGGGATTTCCCGGCTTTTTATTGCTTACTACTTATGGAGACGTTTGAATGATTACAGCTGATATTACTAAATTATTTAACGGTTTTCAAAAAGGTTTTAATTATTTTGATTTAGCAAAGGTTGTTGATTGTTACCATCTACCTTGTACATTAAATACGCCCGATAAAATGAGTTTGATTAATACTAAAACTGAACTCGAGCAAGAAACAAACAATATTTTTGAACAATTAACCAATGAATGCTTTGCTCGATTTGAGCTCAGTAATACCAGTTTTACACCATTGACTGATGATTTACTCTTGGCCAGTATTAACTGGAGGTTTATTGACAAGGCTAATCAAGTTTTTTCAGAGTTTTCAGCTTTTTATCATTTATCAATAAAAGATAAAAAATTGAAAATTATCAATGCAACTTCTCATCAAATTAGTAATAGCAAAAACTTATCGATACCTTTTACCTTAACGGTTGAGAATGGAATTTAACAAATATTTAGTAAATATTAATAAAGAGTAGGGTTATTAATGAAAGTAAAAGTCGCAATTTTAGGTTGTAGTGGACGTATGGGCCGAAACTTAATTCAAGCATCAGTCGAGCATGAAAGTATTGAACTTGTTGGTGGTAGTGTTAGATCTGCTTCTTCCTTTGTTAATTTTGATTTAGGCGAACTTGCCGGAATTGGTGCTATAGGTCAAAAAACAACAACAGATATTAACGAACTCTTAGCTGCTGATGTTTTAATTGACTTCACCTCTATTGCATCTACTTTTGAAAATTTATCTTGGTGTCAAAATAATAACAAAGCTTTAGTAATTGGTACCACTGGCTTCAACGATGATGAAGTAACAAGAATTAAAGTCGTAGGAGAAAACATTCCAGTCATATTAGCGCCAAATACTAGTGTTGGCGTTAATTTAATGTTTAAGCTCTTGGAAGTTACCGCAAAAGCAATTGGCGACTATACTGATATAGAAATTTTTGAAGCGCATCATCGATTTAAAAAAGACGCTCCTTCAGGCACTGCCGTAAAAATGGGGCAGGTAATAGCTGATACATTAGGACGTGACTTAAATAAGTGTGCGGTTTATGGACGTGAAGGTATAACGGAAGAACGAGATCGTGAAACAATAGGATTTGCGACAGTTAGGGCTGGAGATATTGTTGGTGAGCATACTGCTTTTTTTGCTGATTTAGGTGAGCGAATTGAAATCACCCATAAAGCCAGTTCACGTATGACGTTCGCACTAGGAGCGATGCGCGCTGCATTTTGGTTAAAAGATGCGGATGCTGGATTTTACGATATGCAAGACGTACTTGGTCTTAAAGACTAATCTATTGATGTTTTAAGGGTCAGCTAAATTAGTTGACCAAATGGATAACTGTTACTTTTGGCTGTTTTGATGTAATTACGTTGAAAAAGCCTTGTTTTTATATATTTTACTAGACGAAAGAACGTTACAGGCGTAAAATAAGTGGATTTTGTCAAAAATTTAACCAAATAGTTGTTTTTGACCTGCTACTAAATATTTATTCAATTAATAATTGTTGATTAAATTATGGTAACCGAACCCTGAATCAGTTCACATATTTTATGCTTGATGGTAATCGTACTGAGCTATTACCCTTGAGTTACTTTCTTCTTTTTCGGAGGTTAAATTGGCTAAATCTGCTATTTTAGTGCTTGAAGACGGCACTGTATTTAAAGGCACCGCAATTGGTGCACAAGGGGTTTCTGTTGGTGAGGTAGTATTTAATACTTCAATGACAGGTTATCAAGAAATTCTTACAGACCCTTCATACGCAGAACAAATTATTACCCTTACATATCCACATATTGGTAACACTGGGACTAACAGTGAAGATCAAGAGTCTGACTCTATTTGGGCAAAAGGGCTAGTTATCCGTGATTTACCACTACTTGCCAGTAACTTTAGAAACGAAGAAAATTTAAGTGAATACTTAATTCGTCATAATATTCTTGGTATCAGTGATATCGATACTCGTAAGTTAACACGTATTTTACGTGAAAAAGGTGCTCAGAACGGGTGCATTTTAACATTAGACGATGTTAACGATACAGCAAGTATTAATAGTGCTTTAGCAAAAGCTGTCGCTTTCCCCGGTTTAAAAGGAATGGATTTAGCCAAAGTTGTTTCAACTAAAGAACAATATACATGGGAAGAGGGCACTTGGGAGTTAGGTCAAGGCCATAGTAAACCGCTTGAAAACTTATCATCAAATAGTGAAAACAATGTCTTTCATGTTGTTGCTTATGATTTTGGTGCCAAACGTAATATTTTACGTATGTTAGCAGACCGTGGTTGTAAACTTACCGTGGTGCCTGCACAAACTTCTGCCGCTGATGTATTAGCAATGAACCCTGACGGTATATTTTTATCAAATGGCCCTGGTGACCCAGAGCCATGTGATTATGCAATTGATGCAATAAAGACCTTCTTAGATACTGAGATTCCTGTATTTGGTATTTGTTTAGGTCATCAGTTACTAGGTTTGGCCAGTGGTGCTAAAACCATGAAAATGAAGTTTGGTCATCATGGCGCTAACCATCCTGTAAAAGATTTTGGTCGTGATGTTGTCATGATTACTTCTCAAAACCATGGCTTTGCTGTTGATGAAGACTCAATGCCGAGTAACTTAACCGTTACCCATAAATCATTATTTGATGGTTCATTACAAGGTATTCATCGCACAGACAAACCAGCGTTTAGTTTTCAAGGTCATCCTGAAGCAAGCCCTGGTCCAACAGATGCTGCACCTTTATTTGATCACTTTATCGAATTAATCAAAAGCTATAAAGCAAACCAAGCTTAAGTCCACAGACAAGATAAGAGAGAAGAAAAATGGCAAAACGCGACGATTTAAAAAGTATCTTGATCTTAGGCGCTGGTCCAATAGTTATTGGCCAAGCATGTGAGTTTGATTATTCAGGCGCACAAGCGTGTAAAGCGCTTCGTGAAGAAGGTTATCGAGTTATTTTAGTTAACTCTAACCCTGCAACGATTATGACCGATCCTGAAATGGCTGATGCAACTTATATCGAGCCGATTCATTGGGAAGTGGTTCGTAAAATTATTGAAAAAGAACGTCCTTGTGCTGTACTACCTACTATGGGTGGTCAGACGGCACTGAACTGTGCATTAGAGTTAGAAGCAAAGGGTGTTTTAAAAGAATTTAATGTTGAAATGATTGGCGCAACAGCTGACGCAATTGATAAAGCTGAAGACAGAAGTCGTTTTGATAAAGCAATGAAGTCTATTGGGCTAGATACGCCACGAGCTGAAATAGTTCATACAATGGAAGAAGCGCTTAGCGCAAGTAAGAATTTAGGTTTTCCTTGTATTATTCGCCCATCATTTACTATGGGCGGTACAGGTGGCGGTATTGCGTATAACATTGAAGAATTTACCGAAATTTGTACCCGTGGTTTAGATCTTTCCCCGACAAGTGAATTATTAATAGATGAATCACTTATCGGTTGGAAAGAATATGAAATGGAAGTGGTTCGCGACAAAAATGATAACTGTATCATTATTTGTTCTATCGAAAACTTTGACCCTATGGGCATTCATACTGGCGACTCTATTACTGTTGCTCCCGCGCAAACATTAACGGATAAAGAATACCAAATCATGCGTAATGCTTCTTTAGCAGTATTACGTGAGATTGGTGTTGAAACGGGTGGTTCAAACGTTCAATTTGGTATTTGTCCAGATACTGGCCGTATGGTTATTATCGAAATGAATCCACGTGTTTCTCGCTCATCTGCTCTAGCTTCTAAAGCAACTGGTTTCCCAATTGCTAAAATAGCAGCCAAGCTCGCAGTAGGTTATACCCTTGATGAGTTAACAAACGATATTACAGGTGGTAAAACCCCTGCATCGTTTGAGCCTACAATAGATTACGTTGTAACTAAGATACCTCGTTTTAACTTCGAAAAATTTGCCGGTTGTGAAGACAGATTAACCACACAAATGAAATCAGTTGGTGAAGTCATGGCTATTGGCCGTAACCAACAGGAATCAATGCAAAAAGCGTTACGTGGTTTAGAAGTTGGTGTAAATGGTTTTGACTCTATGGTTGATGTAACACAACCTGGCGCTAAAACTAAAATAATGCATGAACTTCAAGAAGCTGGTAGTGACCGTATTTGGTATGTAGCTGACGCTTTTCGTTTAGGATTAACCGTTGACGATATCTTTAGATTAACCATGATTGACCGATGGTTCTTAGTTCAAATTGAAGACATTGTTTTAGAAGAAGCAAAAGTGCGTGACGGTGGCTTAAAAGTATTAACACCTGAATATTTACGTAAACTTAAACGTAAAGGTTTTGCTGATTCTCGTCTTGCCGATGTTATTGGTGTGTCTGAAGCTGAAATTCGGAAAAAACGTCATAACGCTGATATATACCCAGTGTATAAACGTGTTGATACTTGTGCTGCAGAGTTTAGCTCTGATACCGCTTATATGTATTCAACCTATGATGAAGAATGTGAAGCAAATCCTACCGATAAAGAATCTATTATGATTTTAGGTGGTGGTCCAAACAGAATCGGTCAAGGCATCGAATTTGATTACTGTTGCGTTCATGCGGCGTTAGCCCTTCGTGAAGATGGTTTTGAAACCATTATGGTTAACTGTAACCCAGAAACTGTTTCTACTGATTATGATACGTCAGACCGACTATATTTTGAGTCAATTACTTTTGAAGATGTTTTAGAAATAGTTCGAATTGAAAAACCTAAAGGCGTAATTGTTCAATACGGTGGTCAAACCCCTCTTAAACTTGCTCGGGCACTAGAAGCAGCAGGAGTACCAATTATTGGAACATCACCTGATGCTATTGATAGAGCAGAAGACAGAGAGCGTTTCCAACAAGCCGTTGACCGTTTAGGTTTATTACAGCCAGAAAATGCGACAGTAACATCTATTGATGAAGCAATGGCGAAAGCTGAAACCATTGGTTTTCCATTAGTTGTACGTCCTTCTTATGTACTTGGCGGCCGTGCAATGGAAATCGTTTATGACTTAGATGATTTACGTCGTTATATGACAGAAGCGGTAAGTGTATCAAACGACTCTCCAGTACTGCTTGACCACTTTTTGGATGATGCAATTGAAGTAGATATTGATGTTATTTGTGATGGCACCGACGTAGTTGTTGGCGGTATTATGCAGCATATTGAACAAGCTGGTGTTCACTCAGGTGACAGTGCCTGTTCATTACCTGCCTATAGCTTAAGCCAAGAAATTCAAGATGTGATGCGCAAACAAGTCACAGACTTAGCATTTGAGCTAGGTGTTATCGGCTTAATGAATACCCAAATGGCAGTAAAAGATAACGAAGTTTATCTAATTGAAGTAAACCCTCGTGCAGCTCGTACTGTACCGTTTGTTTCAAAAGCGACTTCAGTACCATTAGCAAAAGTTGGTGCACGTGTTATGGCTGGTAAGTCGTTAAAAGAGCAGGGTATAACAGAAGAAGTTATTCCGCCATTTTTCTCTGTTAAAGAAGTGGTTATTCCTTTTAATAAATTCCATGGAAGCGACCCGCTTGTTGGCCCTGAAATGCGATCAACTGGTGAAGTGATGGGTGTTGGTGATACATTTGAAGAAGCTTATGCTAAAGCTAATTTAGGTGCAGGTGTATCAGTACCTAAATCTGGCAGAGCATTAATATCGGTACGTAATAGTGATAAAGTTCGAGTAGTTGAACTTGCTAAGATAATGGTAGAACTTGGTTATGAACTTGATGCGACACACGGTACGGCTATTGTTTTAGGTGAAGCGAATGTACCTGTACGTTTAGTTAATAAAGTACACGAAGGTCGTCCACACATTCTTGATAGAATTAAAAACAGTGAATATAGCTACATTATCAATACAACTGAAGGCCGAAAGGCAATTGAAGATTCAAAAGTATTGCGTGGCGGAGCATTGCGTTATAAAGTTGCTTATACTACAACTTTAAATGCTGCATTTGCTGCTTGTATGGCTCATGCTGCAGATGATAGAAATATTGTAACGTCTATTCAAGAGCTGCATCAACGTTGTAGTTAATTTTAGTAATTATAGAAATCAATAATCGTTATTCAAAGGTGGTTTTACTAATAGAGTAAACCACCTTTATTATTTATTGTAGCGATGAATATAACCGTTTAATTTACGGAAATGAAATAAAGGTTTAAGTATAAGATGAGTAAATATCCAATGACATTACACGGTGCCGATGCATTACGTGATGAATTACACCAGTTAAAAACAGTGAAACGTCCTGAAATTGTTGCTTCTATTGCTGTGGCACGCGAACATGGTGATTTAAAAGAAAACGCTGAATATCATGCTGCTCGCGAGCAACAAGGTTTTTGTGAAGGCCGTATTCAAGATATTGAAGGTAAGTTAGGTAATGCTCAAATTATCGATATCTCTAAAATTTCTAATACAGGTAAAGTTATCTTTGGTGTAACCGTTACTTTGCTTAACTTAGATACTGAAGAAGAAGTCACATATCAAATTGTTGGTGATGATGAAGCAAATATAAAACAACGTCGAATCTCAGTGAATTCACCAATTGCCCGTGGACTAATTGGAAAGTTTGTTGATTCAGAGATAGAAATTACCACGCCAGGTGGTGTTGTTGAGTATGAAATTATTGCTGTTGAGCATTAATAATATAGAATAGTTGGTTATTCCGAGGCGTTATGCCGGAAGTCTAATTATTTAAATCCCAAAACTTATCGTAAGTTTTGGGATTTTTTTATGTCTTTATTTAAGTTGTGCATTGACAAAATAAATATAACAGTTATATTTATATGATATCAAAGTGATATCACTTATGTTTAGGTTAAACAAATTAAAGGAGCGAGTTATGTCAAATGCAGTGTTGAAAGAAAAGCATGGGTTTTCGATAAATGGTTATATGGTATTTGGTGCGTTGTTGGTTGTTATTGCCTCTATTGTTGGTCATTTAATTGCGGAGCAGATAAGCTTTACATTTTTTTCTTCAATCGCAATAGTTATTTTTATCCTACCGGGTTTTTTTATTATTCAGCCTAATCAAGGTGAGGTGATGACCTTATTTGGTAGCTATGTCGGCACAGTCAAGGAAAATGGTTTACGTTGGACAATTCCATTTTTTATAAGAAAAAACATTTCATTGCGTATGCGAAATTTTGAAAGTAGCCAAATGAAGGTTAATGATAATCACGGCAACCCTATTGAAATAGCCACTGTAGTTGTTTGGTCTATCGATGATACTGCAGAAGCAATGTTTCAGGTTGATGATTATAATAGCTTCGTTAATATTCAATCTGAGTCAGCTTTAAGAAATATGGCAGTTAGTTATCCTTATGATCAACATGACGGTGATGAAGTTGCATTAAGAAGTCATCCTAAAGAAATCTCAGAAGCATTAAAAATTGAAATTCAGCAGCGTTTAGATAAGGCAGGGGTTAAGGTTCATGAGGCGCGAATTACTCATTTAGCTTATGCGCCTGAAATTGCTCAGGCAATGTTACAAAGACAACAAGCCTCGGCCATTATTGCTGCTCGTAGTATGATTGTTGATGGTGCTGTTGGTATGGTTGAGATGGCATTAAAACAGTTATCAGAAAAAGAAATCGTTGATTTAGATGAAGAACGTAAAGCGTCAATGGTTAGTAATCTATTAGTGGTATTGTGTAGTGATAACAGCACACAGCCGATCATTAACGCTGGCTCTATTTATCAATAATCAATAGTGATTTAGAGTAATAGACGGTAAGGAATTATTGTGGCAGCCAAAAAAAGTTTCCCACTACGTATAAACCCAGACGTTCTGGCGGCAGTTCAGCGTTGGTCTGATGATGAGCTCAGAAGTGTTAATGCGCAAATCGAGTATGTATTACGTGATGCTTTAGTTAAATCAGGGCGAGTTAAAGTTGTTCAAAAAGTCATTACGGTTGTTGAAGACGCTGTGGAAATCTCTGACGAGACTAAAAATAGTAAGTAATAGATTTTTATAAATCAATAAACAACTTATCTAAGCTTAGATAAGTTGTTTTGTTCAATTAACTGCTATGAAATTAATCGCTCCATAAAATACGCAGTGCAACTCTATTAAAAACATCATAACCAGGGACTTTAATAAAATAAGGACCACCTTCAGCTTCCATAGTGCAGTTTTCAACATTACCTGGATTAGATTCAAAACAGTCATTGTCTTGGGATGTTGGGGCACTAGCTTTTTTCACCCATAATTCAGCATCTCCAGTTACACTCCATGTTTGTACCCATAAACCTGATATATTGTCTGGTACATCTACTCAAAACAATAGCTATTGATGATTATTATTCTGTTTTAAATGATAATTGATCGGAAATTTAATTGGTTTATAATATATCAAGTAATTAGCTAGAAAATTCAATGAAAGAGCAACTAGTTAGGTAATTATAAAGCTAATTGATAGTTATAAAAAAGATGGTAGGGGGCTGACGTTTAAGAAAGTGAATTCAAAACATCAACACACCCTAAATAGTAGATGGTAAGCTTAATTTAAAACATTAGTAATAAACTAAAGCTTAGGAATACGTATTTTCTTTTCTTCCGTTTGACGGAAAATCACTAAGGTTTTACCAATCACTTGAATTTTAGTTGCATTGGTTTCACGGCAAATAGCTTCAACAATTAACGCCTTGTTTTCGCGATCGTCAGTAGGTATTTTTACTTTAATCAATTCATGGTGATTAAGGGCATAATCAATTTCAGCGACTACCGCTTCAGTTAATCCGTTATTTCCTAATAAAACTACTGGTTTAAGAGGGTGTGCAACACCTTTTAAGTGTTGGATTTGTTTTTTATTTAAAGTCATTAACAATTTTCGTTACAAGTTAGCTTGAATTAACACTATTTTACCCTCATCTAGTTTGTAATACTAATATAAAGCACTTAAATGTTTATTTTTTGAATCATCTTTGCTTCATTTGTGATTAACATTGATAGTTAACCTGAGTAATACAGAGAAAAATGGCTAAAAAGAAATTATCCAATAGCAGCACAAAGTGGATGCAAGAGCATTTTGATGATGAATTTGTTAAAAAAGCTCAAAGATTAGGGTTACGATCTCGTGCCGTTTTTAAAATTGAAGAGATTAACAACAAAGATAAACTGATAAAACCAGGTATGAAAGTGGTTGATCTTGGAGCCGCTCCTGGTGGTTGGTCTGAATATGCGGTAAAAATTGTTGGTGACAAAGGTCAAGTTGTTGCTTGTGATATTCTTCCCATGGATTCAATTGCAGGTGTTGATATTCTTGAAGGCGATTTTAGAGAAGAAGCGGTATTAAATGCATTGTTAAACCGTATAGATGGTAAGAACATTGATGTGGTTATGTCAGATATGGCTGCAAATATGACAGGTAATGAAACGGCTGACTCTGCCCGCAGTATGTATCTGGTTGAGCTAGCTCTAGAGATGTGCAACGACGTTTTAAAGAAAAATGGTGCATTTGTAGTGAAAGTATTCCAAGGAGATGGCTTTGAACAATTTATGAAAGATGTTCGTGCTGTCTTTAAAGTAGTAAAAACCCGTAAACCAGAATCTTCAAGAGCAAGGTCTCGAGAAGTTTATCTGGTAGCTACTGGCTTTAAATTGTAGTAAATTACGGGTCAGTTAATAGTTTAATGTTACATAAGTACATTTTGGTAAGAGCAAAGGAATGGTTTTTCCATTTTTTATAGCGTTTTTTTTAAGTGACTTTTACAAGTAAAGTTACGAATTTCAAGAGGTTGTTAAGTTGAGCGATATGGCAAAAAATCTTATTTTATGGTTAGTCATTGCAGTAGTATTGATGTCAGTGTTTCAGAGTTTTACTCCTAATACGGCAAATGATCAGCAAGTTGATTACACTCGTTTCATTCAAGATGTCCGTCAAGGGCAGGTTCGCGATGCGAATGTTGGTAGAGATGGCGTAATAAAAGGCACTATGCGAAATGGTAATAATTATATTACTGTCATTCCTGGTGCTTATGATCGCGATTTAATTAACGATCTTGTTAAGCAAGGTGTTAAAGCTACAGGCGACATGCCAGAAGAAACTAGCTTTTTAACAACCATTTTCATTTCTTGGTTCCCAATGATACTCCTTATTGGTGTCTGGATTTTCTTCATGCGCCAAATGCAAGGTGGTGGCGGTAAAGGCGCTATGTCTTTTGGTAAATCAAAAGCTAAACTACTAGGTGAAGATCAAATTAATATTACTTTTGCTGATGTTGCCGGTTGTGATGAAGCAAAAGAAGAAGTTTCTGAATTAGTGGATTATTTAAGAGAGCCGACAAAATTCCAAAAATTAGGTGGCCGTATCCCATCAGGTGTATTACTTGTGGGCCAACCAGGTACTGGTAAAACTTTATTAGCTAAAGCGATTGCCGGTGAAGCTAAAGTGCCTTTCTTTACTATCTCCGGTTCAGATTTTGTTGAAATGTTTGTTGGTGTTGGTGCTTCTCGTGTGCGTGACATGTTTGAACAAGCAAAAAAATCAGCACCCTGTATTATCTTCATCGATGAAATTGACGCGGTAGGTCGAAAACGTGGAGCTGGCCTTGGTGGTGGACACGATGAACGTGAGCAAACGCTTAACCAAATGTTAGTAGAAATGGATGGTTTTGAAGGCAATGAAGGTGTAATCGTTATTGCTGCAACTAACCGTCCTGATGTATTAGACCCTGCATTGTTACGTCCAGGTCGATTTGACCGTCAAGTAACTGTAGGTTTACCTGACATTCGTGGTCGTGAACAAATTCTTAAAGTACATATGCGAAAAGTACCGTTAGGTGATGATGTACAAGCCTCACTTATTGCACGTGGAACACCGGGTTTTTCGGGTGCTGATTTAGCAAACTTAGTAAATGAAGCGGCATTATTTGCTGCACGGACATCACGTCGTGTTGTTGGTATGGCAGAATTTGATCAAGCTAAAGATAAAATTATGATGGGCTCTGAACGTCGCTCTATGGTAATGGGCGAAGCAGAGAAAGAAATGACAGCATACCACGAAGCTGGTCATGCTATTGTCGGTCGCTTAGTACCAGATCATGATCCTGTTTATAAAGTGAGTATAATTCCACGTGGCCGTGCCCTTGGTGTAACTATGTATTTGCCAGAGCAGGACAGATTTAGTCATTCTAAAGAGCATTTAGAAAGCCGTATCTCATCATTATATGGTGGTCGTATTGCTGAAGAAGTTATTTACGGTGCTAATAAAGTATCAACGGGTGCTTCTAATGATATTGAACGTGCAACTGATATCGCTCGTAAAATGGTTACTCAATGGGGCTTATCTGAAAAAATGGGTCCAATGTTATATGCAGAAGAAGAAGGCGAAGTGTTCTTAGGCGGTGCTTCTGGTAAATCAATGCATATGTCTGATGAAACAGCTAAGGCTATCGATTTAGAAATTAAAGACTTTGTTAACCGTAATTATCAACGTGCAGAGCAAATAATTAAAGATAATGTAGACATTTTGCATTCAATGAAAGATGCATTAATGTTATATGAAACAATTGATGCGAAACAAATTGATGACTTAATGGCTAAAAGGGATGTTCGTCCGCCTACTGATATGCATGATAGAAAATCAGACAAAGATGACAAAACTCCACCTAAAACAGAAAGTGATGAAAAGTCAAAAACGGATCTAGATAGTCCTTCAGATCAGCCTGCAAGTTAGTATATCTTTACAAATACTTATAGCCCTAATGTTGTTAAACATTGGGGCTTTCTTTTATAGAAACTGAAATAAATGGATTATTTAGAGAGAGTGTTGAATTTGAATTCTAATTTATACTGTGGTGATCAAACGCTTAATATTGAAAAGCCACAAGTGATGGGGATATTAAATGTGACCCCAGATTCATTCTCTGATGGTGGAAATTTTAATCGTCTGGATAAAGCCCTCAATCAAGTCGAACAGATGGTCGCTGACGGAGCCACACTGATTGATATCGGAGGAGAGTCGACACGCCCAGGTGCCATGGAAGTTGCAGAGCAAGATGAAATATCAAGAGTCATTCCTGTTTTAAAAGCAATAAAACAACGTTTTAATATTATTGTTTCTATCGATACCAGTAAAGCTAATGTGATGAAAGAAGCAATTGAACATGGTGCAGGCCTGATTAATGATGTTCGAGCATTACAAAATGAAGGCTGTTTAACTGCCGTTGCTCACTCAAATGTCGCGTTATGTTTAATGCATATGCAAGGATTGCCGCGAACAATGCAATCATCTCCTTGTTATGATGATTTAATAAATGATATCACTTTGTTTTTTGATGATCGTATTATAGCTTGCCAACAAGCAGGAATAGCTAAAGAACGATTAATACTAGATCCAGGTTTTGGTTTTGGAAAAACACTCGAACAAAATTTTCAATTGTTAGCACAAATTAAGAAATTCAATGCCCTAGAATTACCAGTGCTTGCAGGCTTGTCACGTAAGTCGATGATTGGTAATTTACTGAACAGGGAAGTAAACGAACGCTTAGCGGGTAGTATTACATCCGCTGTAATTGCGGCACAAAATGGTGCAAAAATAATTCGTGTTCACGACGTAAAAGAAACAGTGGATGCATTAAAAATATTAGACAAAGTTGATCAGTGTAGCTAATTGCTATCAGGACTAACTAAAAAGATAGGTAAAATTTATGTCAAATAGAAAGTATTTTGGAACAGATGGAATACGTGGATTAGTAGGGCAGTACCCAATAACACCTACTTTTGTGATGAAACTTGGCTATGCTGCTGGTAAAGTTATGGCTGCACAAGGCACTAAAAAAGTACTCATAGGTAAAGATACCCGTATATCAGGTTATATGCTTGAATCTGCGTTAGAGGCAGGTTTCTCAGCTGCAGGTATTGATATTGGTCTATTAGGTCCTATGCCAACACCCGGAATTGCTTATTTAACAAAAACCTTTCGTGCTGAAGCCGGTATCGTTATTAGTGCATCCCATAATCCATTTTATGATAATGGCATTAAATTTTTCTCGCAGTCAGGTCAGAAACTGGCTGATGATGTAGAAGCGGCAATTGAAGCTGAACTTGATAAAGATATGGGTTGTGTTGAATCTGCTCATTTAGGTAAGGCCACGCGAATTGATGATGCAGCTGGTCGTTATATCGAGTTTTGTAAAAGTAACTTTCCAAGCCAATTATCACTTAATGGCTTAAAGATAGTCGTTGATTGTGCCCATGGCGCTACTTACCACATTGCACCAAAAGTATTTTCAGAACTTGGTGCGACAGTAATTGAAATTGGTACTAACCCTAACGGGACAAACATTAATGATAATTGTGGTGCTACCTCCATGGATGCAATTTCAGCAGCTGTAGTTGAACATGGTGCTGATTTAGGTATCGCTTTAGATGGTGACGGTGATAGGTTAATGATGGTAGATCACACCGGTTATGTTATTGACGGTGATGAGGTGGTTTATATTATTGCGTGTAATGATTTGAAAACCGGTAATATGAGTGGTGGAGTTGTTGGTACATTAATGAGTAACATGGGCTTAGAGTTAGCGTTAGCCGAACTCGATGTTCCCTTTGCCAGAAGTAATGTTGGTGATCGCCATGTTATGGAAATGTTAGCCGACAAAGGTTGGCATTTAGGCGCAGAAAACTCAGGGCATGTTATCAATTTAAACCATACCTCCACCGGTGACGGCATAATAGCTGCGCTTAATGTACTTACTGCTGTATGTGGAACTGGAAAGTCATTACATTCTCTTAGAGAAGGGATGACAAAACTGCCACAAATTTTAGTTAATGTTCGCTTTACTGGTGATTCCGACCCTATTAATGCGTCTAGCGTAATTTCAAGTGTTGATAATGTTAACGAAATACTCAAGGGGAGAGGAAGAGTATTATTGAGAAAGTCAGGAACAGAGCCTCTTATTAGAGTCATGGTTGAAGGACCAGATCTAGTTGAAGTTACCGAGCTTGCTAATACAATTGCTGATGCTGTTAAACAAGCAAGTTAACAGTAGCAAAACTAGGTTGGGAATGTCTTGTCTACTATGTTGTGAGCGAATTTTAGACAAATAAACAAGATATTAACCTTATTACTTGTAACTTATTCATAGGTTAGTTAATATCTCGCCGCTTTGATTTAGGAATAACAAATGAAAAGACCTTTAATTGTTGCCGCCAATTGGAAAATGAACGGTAACTTAGCGTTAGTAGAACAAATGACTAGTGCCTTTAACGGCTTTGTTGTAAATGATAATGTTGAAATTGTCATTTGCCCAAGTGCTCCTTATTTAGCTGCTTTTGCTACTGCCGCAAAAAAAGAGGGTTTAAGTGAACATATCCATTTAGGTGCTCAAAATGTAAACGCACAAGAAAAGGGTGCGTTTACCGGTGAAGTATCAACGGCAATGCTAAAAGATGTCTCTACACATTATGTTATTGTAGGTCATTCAGAGCGAAGAAGTATTTATAATGAAACAAGTATTGAAATTGCTGAAAAAGTAAAATCGGTACTTGAAGCAGGATTAACACCCATATTATGTATTGGTGAAAGTGAAGCGCAGCGAATAGCTGAGCAAACAAATGAAATTCTAGCTTCACAATTGCAACCGGTAATTGATATAATAGGCATCGAAAAATTTGTTGATGTTGTTATTGCTTATGAGCCTGTTTGGGCAATAGGTACTGGAAAAACTGCATCACCTGAAATGGCACAAGAGACACATAAGTTTATTCGTCATTTTTTGACAAATATTAATGCTAATGTAGCTAATAAAGTGCCGTTGTTATATGGTGGCAGCGTTAATACTAAGACCAGTGAAGAATTATTCGCACAAGCTGATATAGACGGTGGTTTAATCGGCGGTGCCAGTTTAAAGGTTGATGAATTCAAAGTAATTTGTTCAACCGCTAAAGGAAAATAAAAATGTTGTATGAAATTTTAATTGTAGTTTATTTGATCATTGCTTTAGCCCTTATTGGATTAGTATTAATCCAACAAGGTAAAGGTGCTGATATGGGCGCATCTTTTGGTGCAGGTTCATCTGCCACTATATTTGGCTCAGGTGGCTCAGGCAACTTCTTAACAAAAATGACAACATGGTTAGCTGTTGGTTTTTTTGCAATAAGCTTACTTTTAGGTAACTTAACAGCAAGTAAAACTAAACAAGTTGATGAATGGAACAACTTAGCTACTGAACAATCAGTTTCTAAAGACGCTGTTGCTGTAGACTCTATTCCTAGTGAAAGTGCTGAGCCAGTAGCTGTCGAAAACAGTGACGTACCAGCGGGTGACGACGCTAAAAAAGAAAATGAAAGCGACGTTCCTAAGTAGCTTCGAGAATATTATATAGTTTAGTATTGCGCGGATGTGGCGGAATTGGTAGACGCGTCAGCTTGAGGGGCTGGTGACTTAGGTCGTGGGGGTTCAAGTCCCCCCATCCGCACCACTAAACTTATACAAATAGATATTTAAAGGCCGATTCATGATGAATCGGCCTTTTTTCGTTTTATTGTTTGTACAGGGTGTATTCACACATTTATGGATAATACATACTATACAATTACGCCTAAAATGTATCGTAAGTAACTAGTCTTATGTATTAACTAATCTCATTAAACAAACAGTATGAATTTATTGTGATGTTTATATGTTACATAGGTGACAGGTTTAAAAAGCCTGATCTAGTAGGGTGTTTACATAATTAAATACAACAAAGCCATTATCTAAGGCAATGTGTCTAGGGCTAATAAAATAAAAGGCTAGTAAGGTGATATTGCGATGAAGTTATCAACAAAAATTGGATATGGTATTGGGCAAATGGCAGACGGCATAAAAGCCGTATCTTTTAGTACCTTTTTATTTTTTTATTATAACCAAGTTTTGGGCTTATCAGGTAGTCTTGCTGGAATTGCTGCTTTACTCGCTTTGGTTGTGGATGCCGTGACCGATCCTATGGTTGGCCAAATCTCTGATCAATTTAAATCTAAATGGGGAAGACGTCATCCCTTTATGTTAGCTGGTGCGCTTACTTTTGGTATCGCTTTTTATACTTTATTCAGCCCTCCAGAAGGTTTAACTGAAATGGGGTTATTCGGCTGGATGTTATCATGGGCAATTGCGGTAAGATTAGCTTTAACTTTGTTCTATGTGCCACATTTATCTTTAGGTGCTGAAATGGTGAAAGATTATCATCAGCGAACTACCTTGATTAGTTATCGAGTTTTCTTTAGTTATTTGGCTGGTGTATTACTGACAATTATTGCATTTACTGTTTTTTTTCCTAAATCAGAAACGTTCCCTAACGGTATGTTAAATGGGAATAATTATTCTGGCTTTGCATTGTTTGCAAGTGTTGTCGCTACTGTTGCTATGTTATGGTCAATTTACAGCACTAAATCTGAAATTAAAAACTTATCTGCGCCTGTAGATAACCCAAATGCAAAGCATCCATTTCTAGCGTTTATTACGGTATTTTCTACTTTAAAGTTAAAGTCATTTAGAATTTTGTTTTTTACGAAATTAGTATTTATGACAATGGCGGGTATTACCCAAACACTTATCATATATGTTGCAAGTTATTTGTATGGTTTTTCAACAGAGCAGCTTGCTATATTGGTGGTAGCACAACTTGCTTCATTGCCATTTGCGCCTTATATTGCCAAAAAGTTCTCTCTTCACTTTGATAAAACAAAAACCCTTACTGTGACAATACTGATAGCTGCTTTTATTGCCTATACACCAATAATTATGTATTTAGCGGGCGCCTTTCAGCCCTTAGCTATATCAACTAAATTGGCGCTAGTATTCGCATGCTCAGGTGTTTCTCAGGCTTTTTTTGTAGCATACATTATTGTATTTGATTCAATGCTCTCAGATACTATTGACGAACATGAATTAGCAACAGGAAGAAGGGAAGAGGGGTTGTTTTTTGCTGCACGTTCACTCGCTTTAAAAGCAAGTTTTGGTTTTGGTGCCTTTTTCGCCGGTATTGCGCTTGATATCATTAAATTCCCCAAGGGTGCTGCCGTGGCAGATATACCACCAGAGGCTTTCACTAACTTAGCTATTTTTGCCGGTCCTGTAACCTTACTGTTAACCCTATCAACTATTCTGATATCAAGGCACTACGATTTACACCAAGATAAACACATTGAAATTAGAAAAGCGATTATGGCTAAGTAAGGATACTAACTAACGCTTTGAATTTAGATGAGCATGTGAAGTGATTTGCATGCCCATTTTTTATTTCTTTAATACTACTTATAAATTTAGCACAAACCTGAATAGACACTTTTGGTAAAGCTTTATCGAGTCTAATACCCGAAAGGCCACTTAAGTGTCAGTCACAAGTTTAACTTGTGACTGACACTTGGTGCGCTATAGCGGAATAAGACCAGTCAAAATCTCAAGCGTCAACTTTCCGATCATACAGCGGACATAAATTTAATTATTCTATGGTGCTTTAGGGCACATTCCGGCATAAGAACATTGTCTGTAATATTATTTATTGGAAAGTTATGACGAGATGGTATTTACCGCTTTGTTAGTTTTTCGATTTAAAGAATCATATTTGATTTTTAGACTTAGTCCCTAGGGAAATGGATATAAAACTATTTTTGAATTATATCTCTAATTTTTGAATAATGCGTACGCCCTAAAGGGACTATTACTCCATTGATAAGTACTAACTCATAACGAGTACCGGGATATTTCTTCAATTCAGCCAAGTATTGCATATTTACAATATACGACTTATGAACTCGCTGAAAGTGAGTTGGCAATATAAGTAATAATTGCTCCAAAGATTTATCATGAAGTTCTTTATTGTCATCTTTTAAGTGTAACTGGGAATAATTTCCTTCAGTCTTAATGTATTCAATGCTTTGGGTTTCAATCAGTTCAATTTTTCCATATTTCTTGACAGACAAATACATGCATTGTTTATTAGCAAAGTAACCTAAAGCTTTTTGTAACCGAGTTAGGTTGAATGGTTTTCCTATGAAATCTAAAACACCATATTCAAATGCCTCTATAGCTCTATCAGTATTTGCCGATACTATTATGGTTTGGAAACTTTTCGCTAAATAATTTTTTAATATGCTAAATCCATCATGACCATTTAAATTAAGATCAAGAAATAGTAAATCAATACTGTGTTCATCAATATAGTCTTCTGCGCTATCAAGGGTTTCAAAATGTTCTATAAAGACTATTTGTTCAGGTAATGCTTTTTTAATAAGCTTTATTAATCTTAATGCGACAACGGTTTCATCTTCAACGATAACAATATTCATAGCTAAACTTCTTTATCTAAAGTAAACGAAATGGTTGTGATCCAATATGACTTCGTTTCTTGTTCTTTGAATATCCACCTTTTTCCAAAACTCTCTTCTAGCCTCGATGTGATATATCTCGTGCCTAATTTAGTATCTAACGATTTGTGCTTAGCATTCCTACCTAAAGGTGTTTTGAGTTGATATTCCCATGTTGACTCAAGTTTTTTTTGCTGCAATTGAAAAATGACAATTGAGGCTGAATAAACATTATGAGATAAAGTGTTTTCGATAAGTGTATGAATAATTGCTGGCGGAATTTTCGTCGTTAAATCTTCGGCATCATAATGAAGTTCATATTGAATGTTTTTTCTATAACTCATTATCTTTAAATGGGATTGACATAATTCGAGCTCTTGTTTAAGTGGAATTAATTTTTTTGAATAGATAGTGTTCATTACTCGAAATTCATCGGCAAGAGCGTCAATAAAATCAATTGCTTTAGATGCATCTTCTTCTATCCAATACTCAATGGAAGTCAGTGTGTTTAAGATGAAATGCGGTTGAATATTCTTTTTTAGCAAACTGATTTCTAGTTGTGATGAATTAGCGATTGCGCTATCTCTTTCAAGGCGAGTGTTTTTCATGTGCTGCGTGAGTGAGAAAAGTGTCGTTAATATCAGTACAGCAAAAGAGGGAAAGAATAATTTATCTTGAAAGTCGTTTGGTAATATCAACATAGTTATTACAACCGGAGTAACACCGATGATACTTAATAGGGCCCCAGTATATCTCTTAATTAACGCGATGCAGGCAATGGCTAATGAGGAAGTAAAGGATATGATAAACATCAGCTTACTGGAAAAGTCGTAACTGTCATTAAGAATAAAAACGCCCATTAACATTGTTATAAATAGGATTTTGATTATTTTATGGCAATGCATATTTAGCCTAGTAAGAAAGAAACTTGGTAATAGAATAGCGATAAGAAAAGTAAGAGCACTTATCCATCGCAACCGAGTTAAATGCCAATCATAGCGGTATACAATCAAAGATTTAATCGTCTCAGCAATAAGTAAACCAGCAACAAAAAAACATAAAACGCCAAAGAGTAGAAAAGCTTTTTCTTTGCTGTAAATGAAATAAAGCTGAAGATAATAAATTGCAATAAGTATCAAGCCACCCAGTAATACTATTGGGATAATGGCGTTGATATAGCCATTATTTAGTAGCTCCTCAAAGGAGCTGAAATACATATAAAAATTACGGGTTCTTAATTCTTCAGAGGAGTGGTACGAAGAGACCCGCAAACTAATGATATGCTCACCTTTGGTAAACAGCACCTTAGGAATAGCACTTATTTTGTAAATAGGTCCAGGTACTTCATTCGTTGAATTTGTTCCCACAATGCCACTTTTACCAATGAATACACCATCCCAATACAACTCATAAGATCCAGTAATTGTTGTGAACACTCCCATAGGAGAAGTTGAGGATGAAATTTTTTCTTTGTTTACCCGAATATGACTTCGAATCCAGTAATTTGTCTGAAACTCTGGTAACCCATCTTCTACAGCTGTCCAATTTTGCTCATTATACGACGGTAACCTCCATTTCATATCATCGCCAATTTTAAATAGATTTTTCTCAATAGATACGTTGTTGGTTGCACTTGCTGCTACTGACGAGAAAACGTTAAGTATTAGCAAACAAGCTAAAAAGATGAGTTTTCGTGGCGATATTGGCATAAGTATTTCAATTAATTTAATAAATCTCATTGTTTACATCATAGCAAAGATTTATTCCTAACAAATAGTCGTTGGTCATTACCTATGAGCATTTGGTCATGAAGGACATAAAAACTTTCCATTGTTCGATTATTATCAAATCTCATTTATTTCAAGATATTTTAAATATCTTTAGGGGAGAACGACATATGAAATATGTATTTGCTATTTTACTAGCATCTTTAACAATAATGACATTTCCAACTTTTGCTAAAACAGCATTAGTGGAGAAAGTCAAAAATTCATCATTTGATGCTGATTATTATCCAGGAGGAGATTCAACAAAGCATGGTATTATCATTCTTAATGGCTCTGGTGGTAAAAAATGGACCAGTATGGCTCAACGTTTGGCTCACCATGGTTATTCAGTACTTGCTCTTTCATATTTTAATCGTGGTACTGATAATGGTATCGTTCCTGACTCACTAGAAATGGTTCCACTGGAATATTTCGATGCACCTAAGGCTTGGCTAAAAAAGCAAATAGAGACAAGTAATGATGGTGTTATTTTAATAGGTCTTTCAAAAGGTGCTGAACTCGCACTTGTTTTATCAGCTCATGACAGTGATTATTCAGGAGTTATCGGGCTTTCACCGAGTACTGTTGTATGGGCGGGGATACCTAAAAAAATGTCAACTATCATGTCTGCGCCTTCAAGCTGGAGCTATAAAGGGCAGGGACTACCATTTGTGCCTTATGTAACTATGTCAAACTTACTGAAAACAGGGTTAAAGGATAAAACATCCGATCGTCACATAGCTTCGATTGCCGCATATGACAACATTGAAAGTGCGTTAATTAAAGTGGAAAAAATAAAGTCACCTATCTTGGTGTTATCTGGAGGTCGTGATGATATGTGGCCAGCGAATGAAATGGCTACCAACATTTGTGTACGCGCCAATTTGAATAAAAAGGTAGCAAATTGCACACATTTCAATTATGAAAATGCTTCACATCTTTTAGGGCTAACAAGTCAGTTTAATCAAAATGTCTCTTTAAGTGGAGGTGCGAGTCTTGCTTTTAGTGAAATGCTCAACTTTCTTAATAAAGTAAATCAATGAATTAAACACACACTTTTAAATGAAGTTCGGTTAGTCGTGGATGTTTAATAAGTTCTAAATGACAAAATTAATACCACTAAAGAGATAAATATATCAAACCACTACTTAGCCTGTTATTAGGGGGTAGTCTTATTCAAACTTATCGATTATAGGAGTTTTAAATGAAGAGAATATTTATTTTTGTTATTCTGTCAGTAGCTTTTAGTTTTTCAGTACATGCCAATTATATTGATGGTAATTTATTGAAGTCAATGTCTGTTGCACCTGTTACTGATAATGCTCATCTGCAATTCGTAGGCTATGTGATTGGGGTTATTGATAGTGATGCTCAACATTCATTATGTGTTAATGTCGCTCCTAATGCTCTAATCCCTGTTTTAGAGGCGGTTATCGATTACTTAGATAGTAATCCACCAGGTAATAAATTAGTTATTGAAGCACTTCTGCCGAAATATTCTTGTTCATTTAAAGCAAAAAGCGAATCGTCACTTGAAGTGTTAATCAAAAATAAAGATATTGGACGTAACTAAAAGCGCCGAAAGAAATTGTCAATTAAACAGTGGTGCCTAATCATATAGCAAGCCACGCAAACAGGACAAATAACAGTTGGTTTATGCTCTTGAGTCCTTATTTTAGCCAACTCTAAATTGCCCTCTAATCGGGGCTCAGCTCTCTACAAGGATTTATGATGTACTTTGAAAATTGGATCGCATTTTGTTCAATCGCTTTTGTTGCTGCTGCAATTCCTGGACCTGCAATATTGTTAGTGTCAACACATAGTCTTCAGTTTGGTATATTACGCTCTCTTATTGCGGCGGCAGGGAATGTTACTGGCCTTTTTATAATGTCGGCTTGTTCTCTATTAGGTTTAAGCGCATTGGTAATGATTTCGTCAACAGCTTTTACCTCCATAAAAATAATAGGGGCATTATACTTGTTATATATGGGGATAAAAATTTGGCGTAGCGGAGTACAATTAAGTACTATAAATAGTAAATGTGAAGCTAAATTTAGTGCTTGGAGTCTTTATTCACAAGGGTTATTAATTTCACTAACAAATCCAAAGGCAATAATCTTTACTTCTGCACTGTTTCCACAATTTATTGTGGTTTCTGAGCCTTTATTACCACAATTTTTAATATTGGTAGTCTCTCTTATGACGTGCTCTTTTTTATGCTTACTGTCTTATTCACTTTTGAGTCAAAAATTAAAATCTGGCACTAAGCAATATGTCTCAGGTAGTGCTCTAGGGAAAGTTTTTGGTGCTACGTTTGTTGGTGCTGGTGGTGTTTTAGCAATATCCATCCAGAGGTAAGTGAGAGCTAACAAGAAAATAAACAAGGAATAAAACAGTTTTCTTTTACTCCTTCATCGCTAATTTTAGCCAACATTATTTCCCTCATTTAATAGCCTGCACCTAAGTGTAGTTTAGGGGAGGCGGACCATCTCATTAGCGAGTTAGATTATATATCCTATTGTCAACAATCCTTAAAGATAGCGGACATAAATTGGAGTGTTTTTCTCTATTAATTATGACCGCTGTGTGGCAATAGTTATCCTTTTGAGACGAAACTTCACCGACTACAAAGGGTATATTACTCGCTGACAGATTTAGTTAAGCTCCAATATTTAAAAGCATCTGGTCAACTTTGGGTCCACTACAAATAACGTGGCATTATTTTCAAACAATTTTTTTGCTATTTCTAATATCATTTATAAATTTTTCAATTTCATTAAAAGCTTCTTTTGCTTCATCTAGTTCAGGTTCAAATGTATGCCAAACATGCATCATTTTTGCCCATAATTGAAGTTTTACATAGCTACCCGCTAACCGTGCTTTATTTGTGTACCTTCTAGCGTCATCCTCTAAGCATTCTGTATTACTTGCTTGAATTAATGTTGGTGCTAGCCCAGATAAATCACCAAAGAGTGGTGAAATTTTTGGATCTGTTAATTTAACTTTGTTTGCCATTAACCCGCCAATAAGTAACTTAGATTTTGACAGTTTAAGTAATGGTTTAACTCCTGCTTGTAACATCGCATCTTTAGCTAAATTTTTAAGCATACTTGGCCCCGAAATAGTACTGTCAGTTACTGGAGATAAGCAGATTGCTGCAGTTGGCATTGGTAAGTTTTCATCTCGGATCCATGCTAATAATGCTAAACAAAGATTTCCACCCGCAGAATCGCCGGCTATGTATATTTCTTTAGTACTTTGTTGATCCTGTTGCGGTATTAATAAACCTAAATAGGCGGCCTTACAATCTTCTAAACTGGCAAGCCTAGGAGTTTCTGGTTGCAAGCGGTAATCAACAGCAAAAACTGAACCCTTGGTAATTTCTGAAAATTTATTGGTAATTATTCTGTGGCTTTTTGGGCTTCCTAAGTAAAAAGCACCACCATGAATGTATAAAACTTTTATTGAAGGATCAGAGTTAGGAAATATAACCCATTCACCTTCTATATCATTAAGTTTACCTTGAATAATTGTTGATGGAATACCAATTCTAGTTCCGCCATCATCCATTTTTTTTCTTGCTCTTTGTAATATTTCTTTTTTACTTAAATTCACTAGTGATGGATCTGGTGTTGTAAAGATTTTCTCAAGTTCAGAATGAATAGGGGAAGCTGATTTATTGGAAAATAATGGCTCTATTGGATGATCATATTGAGTTAAATGAGCTTGTTTTATTGGAAAGAAAATATAGAAATAAAGGGCCGCAATCAAAATTACAGCAGACATCGCAATTGAAACGAATATAAACATCGATAGTTTTCCATTGAAAAACATAACTCAAGATAACTAGAATTTACCAATTTTGAACAGAAGCTTATGTTACTTGTGTGACATTTTTAAAGTTTATTAGATGGTTTATTTACCCCCTAATCACGCCATAATCCTGAAATATTTACACTTGAAGTAAAAAATTAATTGTTGTTTTTTTTATGTGTTACCCACGTAACAAGTTGTGAGTAAAAAAACTTGTTAGCTTGGTAATTAGAATAAGTTAGTTGCTTTATTAACCTTTTTACAAGTGTTTAGCAAAGCTTAGGGCTACAAAATCAATAACAACTACTAACTAATAGATAATTATAATAATCTACTTTAGGGGAAATCATTAAATGGCTATGAATAATTTGAATAAGAAATTTTTTACTAAAATGACGCCAATAGCTTCATCAGTAATAATATACTGTGTGGCATTTCAAGGGCAATCACTTGCTGAAGAAGTCGCTGCAATAGAAAGTAAATCGTCTATTGAAGTTATTGAAGTAACTTCCACCAAAAGGGTAACTAGCCTGATGGAAACAGGGCAAGCTGTTAGTGCATTTACTTCAGAAGGGATGAAAGAAAAAGGTATTGAGAATGCTCAGGATCTTGTTCAATACACCCCCTCGTTAGTGATGACAAGTAGTAAAATAGCCATTCGAGGTATTGGTCGTCCAACAATTTCATTAGGATCAGATCCTGGTGTTGGCGTATACAGTGATGGCGTTTATAGCTCAGAAAATGGCATTTTTTCTAATTGTAACTTTTGTGATATAGAGCGTATTGAGGTACTTCGTGGCCCACAAGGCACACTTTATGGTCGTAATGCAGTTGGTGGCGCAATAAACCTTATCAGTAAAGAGCCCGATACAGATTTTGGAGGTTATTTAAGTGTAGACTACGGTAATGATGGCTATACCATGATGCAAGGACAAGTAACAGGGGCCTTAACAGAGGTGTTTTCTGCAATAGCAACTGTTTCAAAAATGGACAGAGATGGTATTCAGGAAAATATAGGTAATGGTGAGTTACTGGACTCACGTGATAATTTATATTATTCAACTACATTAAAAGCCGATTGGTCAGATACTTGGAGTAGTTCATTACGTTATGCTCGTATGGAGCGTGATGGCTTACCAAGTAATGGTTATGGTATTGACCCTTATCCTACAGACTTTGTAAATGGCTTTTTTGGTGTAACCAACATTCCAGGTTTTTTCCCAGGTTCAAATGGTCTTAACTGGTTTGCAGGTTATCAAGGTGAAAATCCGGCTATTGATGATATTAGCCAAGTAAATATTGATAGTACACCGAGCAAGCATAGTATTTCTGAGCGCTTATCATTTATAAATATTGCTGAGTTTAATGATTTAGAACTTAAATATACCTTTGGCTATTCTAAGTTTGATTATTTAAAACAAACCGATGCTGACCAATCAAATGCAAGTTTAGGAGCTGTTAATTATTCAGAAATATTTAGACAGCTTACTCTCTATGGTTTTGGCGCTGATGGCACGGGTCATTACCTGCCTAACCCATTAACAGGCCAGCCATTAACGATGGCGTCTGAATTGCAGTTTAATTTTGAGCAAAGTAGTGAAAGCATGTCACACGAATTAATTTTAACGTCAAACTTTGACGGTAATCTTAATTTTATTGCTGGTTTGTATTATTACAATAACGAAGAATCACAATATTCTGATTATGCTGAGTATGGTTTTGGTTTTATGCATGGCGACCCAATTGCTGCTGCCTATAAACCACTTGGTGTGAGCCTAGATTCTGGTACTTATCTTGGTTACCCCGGCCTAGAGCTCGGTTTATATCAATGGATTGCTTTAGCTAGTGGCGGTCTACCTTTTGCTGAAACAGGTGACGGTGGCGGTTTCTTATATTATGGTCAAAATGATTTAGAAACCACATCAACAGCGGTGTTCGGTCAAGTTGAATATGATGCAAGTGATGAACTTACCCTAACTGCAGGGCTTCGCTATTCAAATGACGAGAAAAAAGGTGGCGATAATGTCTTTGCTTACTTATCAGTTCCTGACTTTACTCATGAGCTAGAAGATGATTGGAGTAAAGTTACTTGGCGTTTGCAAGCAGATTGGCAAATGGATGATGATACTTTGTTATATGCCTATATAGCGACAGGTTATCGTTCAGGCGGATTCAACTTAGGTGCTGCGTCAATGGATGATATTTCAGTTGTTGATCCAGAAGAGCTACTTTCTTATGAAATTGGTTATAAGAAAAGAATGTTAGATGGCAGAATGAACTTAACTGCTACTGGTTATTATTATGATTATAGTGATTTGCAAGTGTTTTCATCAGAAGTGAATAATGGTGTTACCACCACACACTATAGCAATGCTGCTCAAGCGACTGTAATAGGTGCTGAAGTTGAATTACAAGCACTAGTCACTGATGATTTAGTTGTAGATTTTAGCTATTCTTATGCTAATTCAAAGTACGATGAATATGAAGCAAGAGATTCTGTTGCCTGTGCTATTTATGGGCCTGGAAATGGTGACTGTGCGATTCAAGACTTATCAGGTAATCAGTTAAATATGGCCCCTGAACATAAAGCTAGCGTATCAGCTATTCAGTATTTCTATTTAGATGATTTGGGTGAAGTTAGCTTAATGGCGGGTTATTCATATGTTGGTGAACAGTATGGTCGTTCGTTTAATCGTGAAGATTGGGATAAGATTGAATCATACGATACTATTGATGCTCGTATGACTTGGACAAGTTCTGAAGATACTTTTACCTTAAGTTTATGGGCTAAAAATATTAGTGATGACAGGCATATGATTACTGCTGGAGCTCCCTCAACAACAACACGTTTGAGAACCGGTGAAGTTACCGATCCAATAGCGTATGGAATTAAAGTCCAGTACAATTTTTAATTTGTAAAACTTGAAAATAAGCCCTCTTTTTGAGGGCTTATTTGTTTTCTAGAGTCAGCAATTTATATTAAAAAGAAATCTAAAGGAACCTTTATGTTGAAATGGTTAATGCTGGTTGCTGTTGTACTGATAAGTAGTTATTTTATTTATAACTATTACATGACAACGACGACTGACAAAAAAGCACCAATAGCTGGTGATTATACTCAAGCATCTGTACTAACCAATCATCAGGATGAAGCATTAGTAAGAGATTTTACTTATTACAAACCGAAAAATTTAGTCAGCGATCCTGCTATCGTCTTTGTCTTACATGGCTCAAGAGGAACCGGGGATAAAATTCGCTTTCAGTCTGCTTATCAGTACGATTATTTATCTGATAAAACAGGTGGATTTATCGTTGTTTACCCTAATGGTTACCTAAATCATTGGAACGATTGTCGCGCTAGTGCAAGTTATGCCGCGAATACCGAAAATATTAACGATACTGCCTTTTTTGCAAAAATGATTGAGTACTTTGTTGAAAAGCATCAAGTTAATCGAGACCGAGTGTTTGCTACCGGTTTTTCAAATGGTGGCCAAATGGTGTACCGGTTAGCTTTTGAGGTGCCAACGAGCTTTACCGCATTTGCAGCAATTGCCGCCAATTTACCCGTTGAAGATAATTTATCCTGTGAAAAAAGTCAGCAAGGCGTTTCAATGGCAGTTTTTAACGGTACACAAGACCCGATTAATCCATATCAAGGTGGTGTGATTAATGTTTATGGCGATAAAAGTCGGGGAAGTGTTATCTCTAGTTTATCAACGGCTAACTACTGGGCAAAACTGGCAAACCTAAATGTTAAAAATGAAACAAGCTTAGTAAGCGGCAATGATGTCACAGGTGTTTTCAAAACCACTTGGAGCAATTTGGCGGATAAAGAAAGTAAAACTAAACACGTTCGCTTGTATACCTTACAAGGCTCTGGCCATGTTATGCCCTCTAAAGTCGTCAATTTTGCCAGAATACTCGGCGCAAATGCCAGCAGTATTGAAGGAGCAGAAGAGATCTGGTCATTTTTTAAAGATGCAAGTAAATAAATTTAAGCACAATACTTACCCTGTAGAGATAAAAAATTCACCCTGTGGAGATAAAAGATGAATTCAATATATCAAGTGAACCTGATTAAAAAACTAATGTGCAGTATTTTTTTGTTGCCCTTGTCACTTACTAGCATAGCAAGTCAAACGGACATTCCTAAGCCTGAGCCTGTAGAGGAATTAAGTCCAGGTGTTTTATATGGCTTTTTGCCTTGGCCATCGTTACCCGATAGCTTGAACCTAATAGGAAGATCTCCACGAAAAAACTCAAGTGAACAGGCTTTTGATCTTGAGCGAAATAAACAAATGTTGTCATTGAAAGGGAGTAAACGTTGGCAGTTAGCTGTGTCTGATTCAAATCTTAAATTCCCTCATGCCGCAGGAACTTTTTCTTGTGCCCTAGGTTTTGAAATAACCGAACAAGATTACCCAAATCTTTATACTTTACTGCGACGAAGTGCAACCGATGCTGGTTTATCAACATTTGCAGCTAAGAAAAAATATCAGCGAAGTCGCCCATTTATGGAAAATAAACAAACTACTTGTGATCCCTCGAATGAAGAACACCTTAGATCAAGTGGTTCGTATCCGTCAGGGCACAGTGCTATTGGTTGGGCGTGGGCATTAATTTTAAGTGAGTTAGTTCCGGATAAAAGCAATGCTATTTTAGCGCGTGGTCGAGCGTTTGCACAAAGTCGGGCAGTTTGTAATGTTCATTGGCAAAGTGACATTGTGAACGGCAGTGTTTTAGGAGCTGCAGCGTATTCAAAATTACATTCTTCAGCGTTATTTTTAACCACCCTTAAGAATGCAAAGGCAGAGATACAGAAGAATAATATTAAAGAGCAAACAAAGGAAGTGGAATCACTTGAGGCTTGTAAAATAGAAGCAGAGGCTTTGGCAATGCTTTAGTTTCATTTAGTGATCGAAAAATAACTTAACAAAGTAAAAAATAACTTTAAAGGTCAATTACCAGAGTAACTGAACTTTAAAGTATACTGACCAAAGTTTAATATAGTTTCCATTTCATGATAGTTTTGGCCATTTTATCAAACGTTTCTCCATAGGGAGGCGCTAATGCTAAACCTGCTGCTTTTTTAGCTTGTTTGAATATAGGTCGTAACTTCGAAAATTCATTGAATCCTTCAACACCATGATAATGCCCCATGCCACTGTTTCCTATTCCACCAAATGGCATATCATGTTGAGCAACATGTAACATACTGTCATTTATACAAATTCCACCAGACATTGTCTTGTTAATGAATATCTCTTGAACATTCTTATCATTACTATAAATATACAAAGCTAATGGACGTTCATGTTCATTTATATAGTCAATAACCTCATTTAAATCATCATAAGGTTTAATAGCTAATAAAGGTCCGAAGATCTCGTCTTGCATGATATTCATATCTTCATTGGTATCTAATATTAAATGGGGTGGGATTTTTCTGGTTTCAGAATCTAAAGTAGTGCTAGCACTTAAGTTAATAGCTGTTGCACCTTTATCAATGGCATCTTGTAATGTTGATTGTAAGCGGTTAAAGGCTTTGTCATCTATGATTGAAGTAAAATCTTTACTGTTTATAGATGGGTATCTTCTTTTTATAATTGTTTTTGCTAATTCAACAAATTGATTTAGTTTATTACGGGGTATAAATAAATAATCTGGGGCAACGCATGTCTGTCCAGCATTTAAGTATTTTGCAAACAAAATTCGTTCTGCAGCTTCTTGTAGATCAAAATCATCAGCGATGATAACGGGAGATTTCCCACCAAGCTCTAATGTTACTGGAGTAAGGTGCTTCGCTGCACTTGTCATTACTTTTTTACCTACAACTGGAGAGCCGGTAAAAACAAGATGATCCCAAGGTTGGTCGGTAAAGTTATTTGCGCTAATACCAGGGATTATCGCTAATACTTCATCGCTGAATACGTCTGATACTAGTTTCGCCATTAAACGACAAAGTGTTTGAGAATTGCTTGCCATTTTAATAATACAACGGTTACCTGCAGCTAGCGCACTTATACAAGGACTTAGCGCTAAAAATAAAGGGTAATTCCACGGACTTATAATGCCAACAACACCTTTAGGCTGTGCTATAACGGTATTTTTAGCTCCTAAAAATGCAATGCCAACATGACGTTTTTGTGGTTTTATCCACTTTTTTAATTTTTTTCGATTATATTTTATGCCTCCTAGCAAACCAAACACTTCTGACATTTGAGTTTCTTGAACAGCACGGTTACCAAAATCTTGATTAATAGCATCAGCAATAGCTTCTTGATTATCTATTAATAAGTTTTCTAATTTACTCAGACTTAATAAGCGCTGATCTAAACTTATGATTTCACCATTTTTAGCTGCTTGTTTTTGTTTAGTAAAAACCCGCATCAAAGCTTGAACTTCACTTGTTTGTATTGTCTCTAAAGAGCTATTCATTAAATTCACCTTATTCATGTTAACTAGTGATAAGAGGCTAGTGTCTTTATCAAACAACCAGAGTGCCAATATTTATCACTACTACCTGTCGCCTTCGTAACAGAACCATTAATTAGTTAATGATATTTTTTAAAAGCCACGTTACTTAAAAAACGTTAATTAATAACATTCATATAATAATACGGAAGGTAATACATGTTCACCTTTGATCCTAAAGCAAGCTATACCATGCCAGCACATTTTGGTCCTCGTAAACTTGAGCCATTAGCAACGGGTTGGTATAGAGATGTAACTATGATGGTAGTTTCATTTGTTACCGATAGAGAAAAGTTAGCGGCCTATTTACCTGAGCCTTTCGAAGTTGGTGAAGTGCCAATTATTACGATTACTTTTGCTTGTAATAAGCAAGTAGATTGGCTTGCAGGACATGGTTATAACCTTGTTAGTGTTAATGCATCGGCGATATATCATGGTGAAAAAGAAACATTAGCAGGTGATTACAACCTTGTTATGTGGGAAAACTTAGCTGATCCCATTTTAACGGGTCGTGAGTTACAGGGTATTCCAAAGATATTTGCCAATATTGAAGATCATCAGCAATCGGATGATATTTGGCGAACAAGTGCAAGCCACTTTGGCAACAAGTTTTTTGAAATGTCCTTGTCGGACCTACGTTCTCCTACACCAGAAGAAATTGCAAGCGCAGCTAAAATGCGTGAAGGCAAAGATAATCCTATGGGAATGCGATATTTTCCGGGCGTGAGTGGCTTTGGACAAGCTATAAAAGAGCCTACCATTTTTCCATCACAAACGAATATAACAGAAGCATTAGTCGGTACGGGTGAAGTTAAATGGTTACCGCAAACTTGGGAAACAAACCCAACTCAGTACACATTTATTAATGCTATTGCAGATTTACCAGTTTTAACTTATTTACCTGCGGTTATGGCAAAAGGAAGTGTGAATTTAATATTACCAGAAAACCCTCCACGAGCACTTCGTTAAACTGTTTACTGTGTTTGGAGTTGATTTCATTATTTTTAACTTAAAAAAGAGTCACTATGTCGCAAGATACTATGTCGAAAGATAATAAAAAACTACATAAAATTGAAAAGGTTTGTTTTATTGGAGCTGGTACCATGGGCTGTTATAACGCACTGGTCGCTTCATTAGCTGGGATTAGTACTGTTATTTATGATGTTAAATCAGAAACTTTACAACATGTACAAACAAAGCAAGCTGAATATGGTGCTATTTTAATTGCAAGTGGTTATGTAAGCCAAGCACAAGTTGATGCTGCGATAGCCAGTGTTATTTGTACTGATAATCTGCAACAAGCTATTTCAAATGCAGATTTAATCAGTGAATCGATATTTGAACAATTAGATATAAAGCGTGAGATACATCAATTACTTGATCAACAGTGTGAGGAAAATACAATATTAACAACAAACACATCTTCCTTAATGGTGTCAGATATAGAAAGTGTTATAAAAAACAAGCATCGTTTTGCTGCACTTCATACACATTTATTATCGCCTTTGGTTGATATTGTTAGGGGTAGCCAGACCTCAGAATGTACGATTGAAGCATTAACAAATTATGTTGAACGCATTGGTGGCGTCGCGTTAATTCTTCAAAAAGAAAATCCAGGTTATGTTTTAAATGCAATGATAGGCGCACTGTTTTCTAATGCAATGTTACTTGTTGTTGACTCAACATCAGAATTTAAAGATGCAGACTTTAAAGCTATTGACAGTGCGTGGATGAAAGCACATAAAGCTCAAATGGGGCCATTTGGTATGATGGACTTATTTGGAATAGATGTGGTTAATTATGGCTTACAACGAGATGACAATGATACCGATCGAAGTTATAAGGACCAAGTTAGAAGTTATATTGGAGCTTTTGTAAATCAAGGTTTATTAGGGGTTAAAACAGGAGTTGGCTTTTATCAATATCCAAATCCTATATTTAACAATGAAAGCTTCCTAGCTCCTAATGAATTAGATGACAAAATTATTCATCGATTAAATAGCGCTGTCATCAATGCAGGTTTGTTGCTTGCTGCCAAAGAAGTCGTGCCTGCAGTGGGTGTCGATAAAGCTTGGATGGTAGGCATGCTTTTGCCAACAGGGCCTTTTGCTTTGTTAAAGGAAATGGGGATTGATTTATTTAAAAATGAGCCAGATAATTTTGTTCAATTAGGCACAATAAGCGCTAATGAAGCCGCATTAATAAAGAATTACTTAGGGCTTTTAAGCTAAATTTAATAGAATTTTAAGTGAGAATTATGAAAAATTTATTTTCTGTAGAAGGTAAAGTTGCTGTAGTAACAGGGGGCTCTCGCGGTATTGGAGCAATGATCGCTCAAGGTTTTGTAGAAAATGGTGTGAAAACTTATATTACCGCAAGAAAAGCAGATGAATTAGCACAAACTGCTAAAGCGTTATCTGAGTATGGTGAATGTATTGCTATTGTTGCCGATTTATCAACAATGGCAGGTATTACAGCATTATGTGATGAAATTAAATCACAAGAAAAACAAGTTGATATTTTAGTTAATAATGCAGGCGCGGCGTGGGGGGAAGACTTTGCTTCTTTTAGTGAAAGTGGCTGGGACAAAGTCATGAACTTAAATGCTAAAGCGCCATTCTTCATGACCCAACAATTATTACCTCTACTTGAAGCCAGTGCTAAAAAGATGGACCCTGCTCGTGTTATTAATATTTCTTCTATAAATGGATTGAATAATCCAGGCATTTCTACATTCTCTTATTCTTCTAGTAAAGCGGCAGTAATTCAAATGACCAGACATTTAGCAGCTGACTTAGTTGATAAATATATCAATGTAAACAGCATCGCACCGGGATTTTTCTTAAGTAAAATGACTGAATTTTCTGTTGATGGTGATATTGACGCCTTTGCTAAAAGAATGGTGCCAATGAATCGTTTAGGCACAACAGAAGATGCAGCAGGAACTGCAATTTATTTGTCATCACGAGCTTCTGCTTGGGTAACAGGGCATACGCTTGTACTCGACGGAGGTACAATTGCTAGTGGTGGTTATGGCGTTGAAGAGTAAATATGTGCTCTATAAATAAATTATAGAATTATACTTAAATCTATTATAAGAATAGTCGAGTTGTTTAAGTTGTAACCAAATGATTATTATCACTTATCACAATAGGTATTAAAGTTAATAGGTGGTATTGTCAGTTATTGAAGAAACGAGTAATCTATAATTTTGTAGTAAAGGTTCGAGGTTTATAGCGTATGAATGTGCATTCTGACATTGAAATTATTCAGGAGTCTATCGACAATTCTCCTTGGTTTAAGGATTTACCAGAACAAGGCCGTAGATTACTTTCACGTGCTGCTAAAATTAAGAAATTCGCTAAAAAAAGTTTTGTTTTTCAAAGTGGTGATACCGACACTGATATCTATTGTGTGATATCAGGAAACCTACGTCTTGGGGTAACAAGTAGCATAGGTCAAGAGTTCGCTTTTACTGATTTTAATCAAGGCTCTTGGTTTGGTGAAACAACCCTCAGCGCTGAAGAATCAAGACTATTAGATGTACAAGTACTTAAAGATTCAACTATCTTAGTTATTCCTCGTAAAGTTGTACTCAGTGTTGGTGAAGAATTTCCGATCATGTATCGTAATATCTTTGTTGATCACAGCAATAAAGCCCGTGGTTTATACCGCTTACTTGCAGGTATACTTTTTTATCCTTTAAGTGCCCGCCTTGCCGGAAGGTTACTCGAACAAGCGCAACTTCATGGTGTTCAAACTGAGCATGGTATCCGCTTAGATATTTCCTTAAGCCAGAGTGACTTTGCTCATTTAGTGATGGGTTCTCGTCCTCGAGTTAATAAAGTTTTTGGTGAGTGGCGAGACCGAAATATTGTGGTAATGGATAATGGCAAATATTTGATCAAAGATCTTGATGCTTTAGAAGATGAGTTAGAGTTAATTGATGAATAGCTTTGTACCCTGTGAATATCTTTGAGCATTGAAAAATTAAGATATAAAAGACCATGAAATATTTTCGGTTTTTGTTACCCGAGTAACAACTGATAATCTTATTTAATTGCTACTGTAAATTTATATTAAAGCAATTAAATAAGACAGTATGATAGAAACTTCCCTTGTCCAATCATCAGATTACTCTCAACACCAACTTGAGTTGTTAAATCCTAAAAACTATCAAAGTTTAATCGAACTTTTTAATGAGTCATGTCATTTGTATCGTGATAAACCCGCGTTTAGCTGTTTAGGTCACACATTAACATTTAATGATGTTGATTTAATGAGTAGAAACTTTGCTGCTTATTTATTGAATGAAACAAATTTAAAGCAGGGTGATCGTATTGCTATACAATTGCCAAATTTGAGTCAATATCCCATTGCGGCATGGGGAGCATTAAGAGCAGGATTGATCTTAGTTAATACCAATCCCTTATATACGCAAAGGGAATTAATTCACCAATTTAATGATGCACAGGTAAAAGCTCTTGTTGTCTTAGACAGTATATTACCTACTATTGAAGCCATCGTAGAGCAAACATCAATTGAAAAAGTGATTGTGACAAGCCCAATAGACTTTGTTCAGGCACAGCCGTTAAAACAAACTATATTGCCTGGAGCAGTCAGTTTTCTTCATGCTATAGATATTGGTACTGGTTATGCGTTACCGGAATTAATGCAAAATATGGATGATATAGCCGTATTACAATACACAGGTGGTACCACAGGTTTATCTAAAGGCGTTATTCTTACGCAGGGAAATTTATATACTAGCAACCGAATGGCATCAATGATGTTGGATGAAGAAACCGCTGAAGAAGATGACATTATTATTTCACCTATGCCTTTATACCATGTATATGGTTTTACTTTTAACATCATAAGAGGATTTGTTAATGGTGGCCTGTCTGTTCTTATTCCAGACCCGCGTGATCTAACAAGCATGATCAACACCATGAAAAACTATCCATTTAATGGTTTTGCCGGTGTTAATACCTTGTTTGTTGGCTTATTAAATCACCCCGATTTTGACTCAGTAGATTTTAGTCATTTAAAAGGTGTTATCTCTGGTGGCGCGGCTTTAGTTGAAGAAATATCGAATGAATGGTTTAAACGCACAGAAAGTACTATTTATGAAGCTTATGGCTTGTCAGAGACAAGTGCAATTGTTACTTGTAATAACCCAGAATTCAATCAATTAGGCACTGTTGGGCGAACCATGCCACACCTAGAGATAAAAACTATTGATGCAGCAGGTAACGAGCTTGCTTGTGGCGAAGCTGGTGAACTAGTAGTACGTGGGCCCCATGTCATGAAAGGGTACTGGCAAGCACCTGATGCAACTGCTGAGGTATTGAATGATGAGGGTTGGTTTAGAACAGGTGATATTGCCATTATCCAAACTGATGGCTTTATTAAAATTGTTGATAGACTGAAAGATATGGTGCTGGTTTCTGGCTTTAATGTTTACCCAAATGAAGTGGAAGCTGTAGTTTATGGTCACCCTGATGTATTGGAGTGTGCTGTAGTTGGTATTGATGATCAGAAAACGGGCGAGGCGGTGAAGTTGTTTGTTGTTTCAACTAACTCTGACTTAAATGAAGATAACTTAAAAGCATTTTGTCGGGAAAGGTTAGCCGCTTATAAAGTACCTAAATATTATGAGTTTAAAGAAGCTTTGCCTAAGTCTAATGTCGGAAAAATATTACGGAAAGAACTACGATAATTTAATACCATTCCGTTTAGGTATGTGATCTAATATTGCGTAGGAAAAATCTTCAAAAACAAGGCGGTTGATTGACTAATAAATAGTTATTGGGATTGAAACCAACGCAGTTATTGTTAATTTAAACAAGCAAGATTGATCAGATATTTATGCGGAATGGTATCAGCTATTGTTGAAAATAATAAAGGTATGTTGAATTATCAACATACCTTTTTTTGTTCTCAATTTTAAAACTAGTCTAGAAGTTCAGGGGGAGAAATTAGATTGAAGGGCGTTAACTCAACCTGGAATTGAGACTTTTAATAAATAAATTTTTATCAAGTTTGACAGTCGAAAACCACCAGCAATGAAATTAGATTGAGATGTCTTCAAAGTTGTCTTACCCCGTTTTTGTTGACTTTAGACAGTGGTTGTTTTTAGGTCAACAGTTAGCCAGGTGATCTTGCCCAAAAGCCAACATTAGCTTTCAGTAAACAACTGCAACTCTTTGATACAATTGCTGAAGTAAGTATTGGTTTATCTAACTAAAACCATTTCGTCAAAAATTCGTAAAAAGGATAGATTATGTATGGATGATTAAAGAAATGATAATAATGACATTAGTTGTGCTTAATATTAAGTTAAATTGTCTGAAGACTTTTACACATATTGCGTAGCAAAGAATTGATAATACTTTCCTATGAGTTAAAAACTAAATATTCAAACTTAGTATTTCCTCTTAAAATTAAAGTTATACACTATTTAACTACTGTTTCGGTGGATAAATGAACAGACTAATCACTTATTTTAGTACTTATAATAAACACGACTTTCATGTTTAACAGCTTAACCATTTTATTGCATATTCATTAAAGATGTTATCACTGTAATTTTGACTATACTTTTATTCTAGATTATCAATCAGATAGTTAACGATGATGAACCGTAAACTCCTATTATTTACTATTTTTTGTTTGTTGAGCCAAATATCATTGGCTAATGATGACATCTTTAATTTAGGTGGGTTTAGATTTGAGACTGTGGGTGACGAGGATAAAATTCCTGGAAATATAATAACGGCACTGTTGCAAGATGATCAAGATTTTATGTGGATTGGCTCACAAAAAGGATTAATCAAATATGACGGTTACAACTTTATTAGAATTAACCTAAAAAGTAATCGTTTAACGTCATTAGAAGATAAATACATTCGGCATCTTCATAAGTTAGATAATGGCCAATTGGTAATATCAACATTTTCTTCCGGATTATTTATTCTTGATCCTATTGAAAATAAACTAACCCATTACCTACATGATGAAAATGACACCAATAGCCTTGCAGATAATAGAGTGGAAGTTGTTGTTGGCAATATAAAATCAGGAATATGGGTAGGTACAAATAATGGTTTAGATCATTTTGATTTTACCAAAGATAAATTTTCTCATTTTGTTCACGATGCTGATAATGTGAATAGTATTAACGATGATCACATCCGCTCATTACTTATCAGTAAAGATGATACCTTGTGGATTGGTACGAAAAAAGGTCTCAATCTTTTACCTAATATTAAAACAAGCATAGATAAGAATTTTAAAAAAGGTCCCGAGTCGTTACTAAATAATACCGCCTATCGAATATTTCAATCACAGAATAACAAAATTTGGATTGGAACCGTTGAAAAAGGCATTGCTTGGCTTGATTTAGACAAGCAAGTTGCTGCTAAAAATCAACAACTGCACTTTGTTAAAGGTTTGTCTCACCCCTGGGTACTCTCAATTTCAGAAATATCTGCTAATGAAATTTGGTTAGCAACAGCAGGTGGTGGCATTGCTATTGTTAATACTGACAAAGGTGAGGTCATTAAAGCTATCCAAAGTAATCCGGCAGATCCTTACAGTTTAAATATGAATATTATCAGCACTATTTTAATAGATAAATCAGGTATTATTTGGGTTGGTACATGGGGAGGCGGGCTGAATAAAGTGAATCCAACAAGAAATGTTTTTCGGACCCTTCGGCCAAATCCGAGTAACGATCTAACATTAACTTCTGCTGATATAAGGTCAATAATAGAATTAGATTCAGGGCAGATCTGGTTTGGTACTATCGACAATGGTATCGATATTTTCTCTCCCGAAACAGGGTTGATAGGAGGGATCAGATCAAAAAATAAAGGGGGGCCTTTATCAGATAATGCCATCATGGTATTAAAACAATTTCAAGATAAAACTATTTGGATAGGCACCAGACAAGCGGGTATTTACCTTTATAATGTCGATAAAGGGATTTTCGAAAACTATACCACTCAAAATGGCTTAGGTAGTAATTCAATTCGAGATATTTTTCAGGCAAAAGATGGTGGAATATGGATAAGTACGGACGGAGGACTGAATAAATGGAATGTTAAACGTAATGAATTTTCTCATATACTCATAGCTGTTTCAGATAAAAAAGAAGTATTTGATGAAGTGCTTTCTATCATGTTGCAAACAGCAGATGGAACGATGTGGTTTGGTTCAGAAAATCAATTGTACTTGCTACCAAAAAATAAACAAATAATACAGAAGCACTATGAATTCACCGATCAAAATGGACCATTTTCAACGGGAAGAGTGCTAAGTTTGTTGTTAACAAATAATAATGAACTTTGGCTGTTAACGAATAAACACTTAAGAAAATTAATCAACAAAAACAAAGATGTCGTTCAATGGCAAACGTTTCCTTCTCAGCATTTCAATATTGATAACGGGAGTGACTTACTTGAGGATGCTGCTGGACGACTGTGGGGATATTCATATGTTATCGAGTTAGATACTAAGCAAGTTAATGCCATTGGAAAAAGTGATGGAGCAAGTATTGGAGGTTTTTGGGAAAGGGCTATGCTTAAAACTAAAAGTGGGACACTCATTTTTGGTGGTGTCGAAGGAGCATTACTTATTTCACCTAATAATTATGAGTATTGGAATTATGAACCTACAACGAGAATAACCTCACTGCTTGTTGATAATAAAGTTCAAGAGATTAGTAATACGGCAAGTTATACCCTACCTGATGGTACCTCTTCGGTTTCGTTCGAGTTTACTTCTCTTGATTTTTATACAACTAAAAATAATCATTACCGTTATAAATTAGCAGGTTATGATTCTTCGTGGTTGGATACCAATACGGATAATAGAAGAGCAACATATACCAATTTAGATCCGGGAAAATATACCTTTCAGGTTAAAGGTTCTAATAGTAAAGGGGCATGGAATAATAACGATGCCAGTATAGACATCATTCAACTTCCTCGTTGGCATCAAATGCTATGGTTTCGTGTATTTATGGGTGTATCCATTTATCTTTTCTTACATCAAATTTACCGGTTTCGTACCAAACAACTTCGTTTAGTAGAAAAGCGATTATCTGCTGAAGTTATTGAAAGAACGAAAAATATTCAACAATTAGCAGAAATAGGTAAAGAAATAACATCTAGCCTAGATTTAGATAAAATCATTGAAGATGTATATAAACATATAAATAAATTGATGGATGCTACTGTATTTGGAGTTGGCATTTTTAATGGCAAAAAAAACATTATTGAGTATAAATTATCAATTGAAAGTGGACATAGGTATGAACCCTATATTAGAAGTATGGATAACAAAAATCAGTTTGCAGTTAGGTGCATTGAGAGTAAAAAATTAATCATCAGTAATGATGTTTCAAAAGAGAAAAAAGAATTTGTCGAAACAGTGAGTAAATCTTCTGATGGTGTTGAAGGAAAAATGCCTAATTCTATTATTTACATTCCCTTAATTATCGATAATAAAGTACTGGGTTTGATTACTGTTCAAAGCTATCACAAACAAGCTTATGATCAGCATCATATCGATATGTTAAACAGTATTGCCTCGTACACCGCTGTCGCAATTGACAACGCAAGGGCTTATCAACATATAGGTACTCAAAATAAAGATATACTAGCCAGTCAAAAACAATTAATTCAATCAAGTAAAATGGCTTCAATTGGTACCATGACCGCAGGTGTCGCACACGAAATTAATAACCCCACTAATTTTACTCATGCTGCTGTATATATGATGAATGAAGAAATTAACGATATTAAATCCTTTTTAAAGCAATTGGCAGGTGGAGAAAACGCAAAGCCTGAAGTATTACAATCTTTTGATGATAAATTTACTAAATTGATAGAGCTGACTAAAACAGCTAATGAAGGCACTACTCGAATTAAAACGATAGTGGAAGACTTACGCACTTTTTCCCGTATTGATGATGCTAAACAAGCGGTTGTGCAGTTGTCAGACTTATTAAACTCAACGGTTCATTTAGTGCAAACTCAATATGACGATATTGTTATTGAAACGCAGTTTTATTATGAGCCATCCTTTACATGTTTCCCTTCAAAGCTTAGCCAAGTTTTCATGAATATTATCGTTAATGCTTGCCAGGCAATTGAGGCAAAACGATTATCTCAGAAAGACATCGAAGGTAAAGTTATTATTACAACAGTTCAAAGCGAGAACAAACTAGTTCTTAGCTTTAAAGACAATGGTTGCGGTATGACAGAGCAAACCCTCAATCGTATTTTTGAACCATTTTATACCACCAAAGATGTGGGTGTTGGTACGGGACTAGGTATGGCTATTTCATTTGGTATTATCGAAGAACATGATGGAAGTATCGATATTGAATCGACTGTTGATAGAGGAACCAAAGTAATAATAAGTTTTGATATTTAATGCTTTTAGTCGAATTTATAGTAGTAAATTATAATTTTTAACAACTTTCCTAATGTATCCTTTATCGAACAGTAGTGATTAGATAAGTATAAGGGCAAATGTCTATTCGTATCTTTGTTAGCATCGAGCTAGTGATTATTAGAGGCTTCTTAAGCTAGCTAAACGCTGAGATTAAACTTTTGTTAATTCTTGATCATATAGCAAAATATTAACTAATATTTTCTAGTCGTATTTGATACGGGTTTAAGCTCAAACTCATTACAGTCGTTGATATTGTTAATGGACATTTGTTTATTATGGAAAAAGGAAAATTTCTATTTAAATTAACCTCCATGTCAAAAGACAAGTTTTATATTTGGAAGTCAAGTACAGATGCCTTCTATATGCAGTTTCATTTTTCTTACGGAAAGATAATTGGCGTTTCTCCAAAACTACCCGAAGATAGTTATTGGGCTAAAGTTATCCCTACAGGTATACGGCAAAAGCTTTAAACAGGTAGAGCCGTTATCTGGTTTAACTAACGACGATGCTTAATTTAACAATAAAATTGAGCATCTGATGAAATCCTAGAAAATCAAAATCTCACTTTCTTTGTAAATAGTTTACACTTATCAAAACTAATCATAGCGCTTTTATCTAGAAAGGATATCACTAATGGATATAAAAAATTCACTGTTAACATTTGCAGGAATGAAACTTACACCTATGAAAAACTTTATCTTATTCTCATTACTCGTAAGTTTACTTGCGTCTTGTGGGAACGAGCCAGCTTCTAAAAAAGTTGAAACTAATGCCGAACAGCAAGAAGTCATTTTTGACGGTATTTCTTCATCCATAAAACCAGGCGACGATTTCTTTAACTACGTAAATAAAACCTGGTATGACAATGCTGTTATTGCTGAGGACCAATCAGGGGTAGGGGCGTACCGATTTTTAAATATACCGCAGCAAAAGTTGTTGCAAAACATCTTAGACGAAGTATCCAAAACTAAACATCCGGAAAACAGCATTGAGCAATTGGTAGGAGGATTTTACGCTTCTGGAATGAATACCCAAGGCATTAATGCCCGTGGATTTGAACCGATCAAGCCTATTTTGGATAGGATAGGTGCCATTCAGGATATCCCATCAATGATGAAGTTGGTCGCAACTCAAATGATGTCGGGTGATTATTCCATTGTTCATCCCTATATTTCTGCGGATCAAGAAAATAGTTCAATCAATATAGCGCATTTTGTTCAGACGGGGTTAGGGTTACCTGATCGTGATTATTATTTTAAAACAGATGATTCTGTTTTAAGCATTCAAGAAGCCTATAAAACCTATCTTACTACCATATTTGAATTGGTGGGTGATGCCAATGCCAAAAATCAAGCAGCCATCGTCTATGAAATAGAGAAGCAGTTGGCAACAGCTCACAAAACACGTATTGAGCGTAGAGTTATTAAAGAAAATTACCATAAACTCACTGTTGCTGATTTAAACGAACGCCAAGCCAATATTGGTTGGACGGCAATGTTAGAAACGTTGGAGATGGAAGCAGAATCACTAGATTTAAAGCAGCCAGCGTATTATGACAAGTTGAATGCTATGTTGGCGTCAGTGCCATTGGAAAATTGGAAAGTTTATTTAAAAGCGAACTCTATCAGTTCTCATGACGATATATTAAGTAAACCTTTTCAAGATGCTGCTTTTGAATATACTAAAGTGATATCTGGACAATCAGTACAGAAATCTCGGGCGCAACAAATGGTAAGTCGTGTTGATAGACAAATGGGATTTGCACTGGGGCAATTATATGTAAAACGTTACTTTAATGAAGATGCTAAAAATCGTGCACTAGATCTAGTTAACAATTTTCAGAAGGTATTAGAAAAGAGAATTGATAACTTGGAGTGGATGAGCGATATCACTAAAGTTAAAGCGAAAGAGAAACTATATGCCATTAACAAAAAAATAGGATATCCGGATGTGTGGCGTGAGTACAACAATGTAAAAATAGAAAAAGACAAGTTTTTTGAAAATGTTGTGGCCTTGCGAAAAGAAGACTTCCAATATAAATTCAAGCAGCTTAACAAGGCTCCTAATAGAGACGAATGGCATACTACGCCCTCTACGGTAACGGCGTATTACAACCCTGCATTGAATGAAATTGTATTCCCGGCAGGAATATTACAATCGCCATATTTTGACCTTTATGCTGATGATGCTGTTAACTATGGAGGAATTGGAATGGTGATTGGTCATGAGTTTACCCATGCTTTTGACGATCAAGGTGCCCAATATGATAAAAATGGAAATGTTACCAACTGGTGGACAGAGGACGATTATACAAAATTCGAAGCAAAAACCAAGCAAGTTATAGATCGCTATAGTACTTTCACCGTCTTAGATAATGTTCACCTTAAAGGCGCGTTAACGGTTGGTGAAAACACAGCAGATAATGGCGGTATTGCCATTGCCTATGATGCGTTTAAGATGACACAACAAGGCCAGGAGACTACTAAAATTGGTGGTTATACGCCAGACCAGCGTTTCTTTTTGTCTATAGCACGTATTTGGCGGGTTAAAACACGAGATGCTTATTTACGAAACTATGTAGCAAACGACCCACATTCTCCACCCATTTGGCGTGTCAATGGTGCATTGATGAACTTCACTCCATTTTATGACTCTTTTAATGTCCAGCCTGGGGATAAGAATTACAAACCCGAGTCTGAAAGAATAATAATCTGGTAGCATAAGACCAATAGTTAGTTTTCATCCTGCGTGGTCATCTGGCCCCGCTTTGTTACAACTTAAAAGAAAGTAAAATGAAAACATTAACTTTAGTAATACTAAGTATTGTAGCAGTACTTAGTATTTGACCACAAAGTTCGAGTCAGTAAATAACTTTGAAATATAAGGTGTACGACCGCTGCGGTGAGCAATCGATCTAATTATGTTGATAAGTTCAGATCAATTAAGTCAGCTTTATAGTAATAGTTAACGTTCTACTATTGAATAAATGAAAAAACCACAGAAAAATTATTTACTGTGGTTTTTTTGTTTAACTAGTTACATAGGGTTTCGTTTGAACTAAAGCACTTCAAATAAACCCGCTGCGCCCATACCACCGCCCACACACATGGTAACAACAACGTACTTAACACCGCGACGTTTCCCTTCAATTAATGCATGCATTACCATTCGGGCACCACTCATGCCATATGGGTGACCAATGGCAATAGCGCCGCCATTTACATTTAATCGATCATTAGGAATACCTAAAACGTCACGACAGTGAATAACTTGTACGGCAAAAGCTTCGTTTAACTCCCAAAGGCCAATATCGTCTATCGTTAAGCCGTTAGCCTTTAACAGTTTGGGAATAGCGAAAATAGGGCCAATTCCCATTTCATCAGGTTCACAACCTGCAACACTGATGCCGCGATAAACACCCAAAGGCTTAAGATTACGCTCTTCTGCTAATGCGCGATCCATTACAACAACGGCTGCTGCACCATCAGAAAGTTGAGAAGCATTGCCGCCAGTAATAGACCCGTTTTCACGAACCGCATTTAAACCATTTAAGCCTTCAATATTGGTGCTAGGACGGTTGCCTTCATCTTTGGTTAACGTTACCTCGTCATAGCTTACTTCTTTGGTTTCTTTATTAAAAATCATTTTGTTAGCGGTAACAGGTACTATTTCATCATCAAATTTTCCTGCTGCTTGTGCTGCTGCAGTACGTTGTTGTGATTGAAGTGAATATTCATCTTGTGCTTGGCGTGAAATATCATAACGCTTGGCAACCACTTCAGCGGTATCTAACATTGGCATGTATAGGCTTGGTGCATTTGAAACTGCTTTTGGGTCAACAATGCGGTGCATGTTCATTTTATCATTTTGAACTAAGGTGATTGATTCACAGCCACCCGCAACAATAACAGACATACCATCACAGATAATTTGTTTAGCGGCAGTGGCTATTGTCATTAAGCCTGATGAACATTGACGATCAATTGTCATTCCGGCAACACTGGCAGGTAAACCTGAAGCCATTGCGACATTACGGCCTAAGTTTGCAGCCTGAGTTCCTTGTTGAATAGAGGCGCCAAAAATACAATCATCAACCTCGCTAGGATCAACACCGGCACGTTCAATTGCAGCCTCAACAGCGTAAGAAGACAAGCTTGGTGCTTCTAAATTGTTAAATGCGCCACGATAAGCTTTGCCAATTGGTGTGCGTGCGGCCGATACAATAACAGCTTCTTTCATTATTTCTCTCCTGCTTGTGATTTCATATGAGTCATAGCTTTAGCCATAAATTTTTCAGTTTGTTTGAAGCCTTGCGTTAACTCTTTTTGGTTAGCTGTTTCAAGAATTCCATCATAGTTCGCAATCACATTTTCAACGGTTTGCTCTTCAACAGGTAAGAAAATACCATCAGTCTCAAATATGTGAGTAGAAGCATAACCGCCACCACCTGCACATAAAATTAGACGTGTAGGTGAATCAGCGTGACAAAGCGTTAGTGCTCCGGCAGTTACAGAAGAAGGAGTTAACGTATCCATCACTTCTTGTGGTACTAAACCTTCTAACATTTGTGTACCTGCTGTTGGTGCTAGGCAGTTAACACGGATATTATTTTTATGACCTTCGATAACTAAGGTGTTCATCAAACCGACCACGGCCATTTTGGCCGCGCCGTAGTTTGATTGACCGAAGTTTCCGTATAAACCTGAAGAAGAGGTAGTCATAACGATACGGCCATAGTTTTGTTCGCGCATGATGTCCCAAACAGCTTTTGAACAGTTCATCGAGCCCATTAAATGTACATCAACAACTAACTTAAATTCATCGACTGACATTTTAGTGAAGCTTTTGTCGCGTAAAATGCCGGCATTGTTAATTAGAATGTCAACACGACCCCATTTCTCCATGGTTTTCGCAACCATATCTTGAACTTCATCAAAGTTAGCAACATTTGCGCCGTGAGAAATAGCTTCTCCGCCCATGGCTTCAATTTGTGCAACAACGTCCAACGCTGCTGCTGATGAAGCACCACTGCCGTCAACAGAGCAACCTAAGTCGTTGATCATAACTTTGGCGCCACGTTTTGCCAGCTCAAGGGCATGAGATTTACCTAAACCGTTACCTGCACCAGTAACTATTGCTACTTGACCTTCAAAATTAATTGTCATGTTTAACTCTCTTATTTAATGTATTTATATTTTTTAATAATTTGTTTTTAGTTATTACTTTTTATTGCTTATTAAAGTTACTTAACCATTTGCATGGTGATCCATTCGGCTTTCAAGGCAGGTTTATCTAGGCCTTCAATTTCTACAGTAACTTCTGTTGTTAACATGAATTGTCCTGGATTTTTCTCTACAATATCTATTGTTTTTGCATGGCACCTAATACGGCTATCAACTTTAACCGGAGCAATAAAACGAACTTTATCAAAGCCGTAATTAACGCCCATGTATATACCATCTATGACACAGCCAAAAGTTTCAGCAAAATGAGATAACATTGATAGGCTTAAAAAGCCGTGAGCAATGGTTGAACCAAAAGGGGTTGCTTTGGCTTTTTCTGGGTCAACATGTATAAATTGTTGGTCTAAAGTACAGTCTGCAAACTGATTGATTTGCGCTTGTTTTACCGTAAACCAATCTGTTGTTTCTAACTCTTTACCGATAATGTTTTCAACATCAGCGCGTTTAATGATTTGCATAATTTATCTCTTTAATGTGCTGTTAAATTCGAAGCTAAAACCACTCGTTTTGCATATCGAAGCTAGAGCTATCAATATTTTTAACTAATGTTGCCCAATGTTTCGTTTTAGGTAATTCGGCTTTATAAAAGTATTTAAGTGCTTGTAACTTTCCTTGATAAAAGTTTACCTCATCCTGATGGGGCGCTGCTTCTAGGCCTCTTTGTGCTGATATGCCTTGTCGCAGCCACATCCAAGCAATAACGATATGTCCAAATAGATTAAGGTAATAAACAGAGTTAGAAAAAACTAAATCGATATCTTGATTTTGTAGTTCAGCTAAAACCGTATTTGTTGTTTCTTTAATATTTTCAATAGACTGCGCTAATTCGCTTGCATAACCCGTTAAGTTGTCAAACTGGGACGCTGTTTCAATTGTTTTCTCCATTTCCTTTAACACAGCGCGATAACCCGCCATGTTATTCATCGGTACTTTTCGACCCAGTAAATCGAGTGATTGAATACCGGTTGTTCCTTCATGAATAGGATTTAATCGGTTATCACGATAAAACATCTCAACAGGATGCTCATTGATATAGCCATGCCCACCAAGTACCTGAATGGCTAAACTATTGGCTTTAGGTCCCCATTCTGAAGGCCAACTTTTTATAATAGGTGTTAAAAAGTCGAGTAGGGTGTGTGCATGTTCTCTTTCTTCTGGGGTAGGTGCTGTTTTTTCGTCATCAGAAAGATAAGCACCATATAAACATAATGAGTAAGCACCTTCAGCATAAGCTTTCTGTGTTAACAACATACGACGTACATCAGCATGTTCAATAATATTAACTGGAGCAGAAAGAGGATCTTTATTTGTTAATAGTCGTCCTTGTGGACGTTCATTGGCATAATCTAAAGAATATTGGAAACCCGTTAAGGCAGTTAAGGAAGCACCCGTACCGACCAGAATTCTAGCTTCATTCATCATATGAAACATGTAGAACAAGCCTTTGTTTTCTTCGCCAACTAAATAACCCGTTGCACCTTCATTTTCACCAAAATTGAGTGCCGTTGAGGTATGTCCTCGACCACCCATTTTATGAAATAATCCAGCTAGAGTGACGTCATTTCGCTTACCAAGGCTACCGTCCTCATTAACATTAAACTTTGGCACGATAAAAAGAGATATGCCTTTAACTCCTTTGGGAGCCCCTTTAACACGCCCAAGCACTAAATGAACAATGTTTTCATTGAGTTCGTGATCGCCACCAGAAATAAATATTTTATTACCTGTTACCAGATAGTTTCCGTCTTCTTGTGGTGTTGCTGTTGTTGTTAAATCAGCCAAGCCTGAGCCTGCACCGGGTTCGGTCATCGCCATAGTGCCTGCAAACCGCCCCTCACGCATTGGTACAACCCATTTGTTTATCTGCTCTTGGCTACCATGAGCTTCGATTAAATTACAATTAGCATGAGTCAATGAAATGTAACCTAAGGTGGTGCTTGCTGCGGCTGATAAATGCGCAGAGACAACATTTGCAACTACATTGGGAAGTTGCATTCCTCCTAATTCATAATCGGTTGTAGGGGCTGATAAACCAGCATTCACTACGGCATCAATGGCTGGCTTTATTTCAGGTAGCATATGAACTTTTTCACCATCAAAGGTTGGCTCGTTGCTATCTACTTTTTGTCTGATAGGAATAAAGTATTTTTCTGCTATTGTTTTAGAAGTAGCAATGGCTGCATCAAAAGTTTCTCTATTGTGATCTTGAAACCTTTCTCGTTCAGTTAATGACTCTACATTAAATAGTTCATAAAGCATGAACTCTAAATCACGACCATTTAAGATTGGAGCGGGCATAAACTTATATTCCTAATTGAATTAATTGCTAGTTATATTACCTATTAAATTACTATTAACTTGTAACTCAGGGAACAAGTATTCAATACATAATTCTTTGTTTGATGAGCTTGTAGCATTTGTAACAGGTAAAATGGTCGGCTTTTAATTAAAGTAGTTAGTAGTTATTGCTTTATAAAAATTATGAGAGCTCCTTTATGACATCATCAAACAACTACCCCAATTTATTGAAACCATTAGATCTAGGTTTTACTCAACTTAAAAATAGAGTATTAATGGGGTCAATGCATACTGGCTTAGAAGAGGAGCATAATGGCTTTAATCGTATGGCTACATATTTCTCTGAGCGTGCAAAAGGTGGTGTCGGACTCATTGTCACTGGGGGAATTGCTCCTAATTCAGCGGCATCCGGTTTCCCAGGAGGAGCCAAAATGGATACCGAAGAAGAGTCGTTAAATCATAAAGTTGTTACTGAAGCTGTACATAAGGCTGGAGGTAAAATTTGCATGCAAATATTGCATACAGGTCGGTATGCTTACAGTAAAGAGCCTATAGCGCCCTCAGCGATACAATCTCCTATTAATCCCAGTAAACCACGTGCCTTAACAAGTGTTGAAGTTGTCAAAGAAATTGAATCTTTCGTTCGTTGTGCAGCGTTAGCTAAGAATGCAGATTACGATGGTGTTGAGGTGATGGGATCGGAGGGATATTTCATTAACCAATTTTTAGTCGAACATACCAATCAACGTGAAGATGAGTGGGGCGGAAGCTACCAAAATAGAATGCGTTTACCCGTTGAAATAGTTAAAAGAATTAGAGCAGAGGTTGGTGAAAAATTCATTATTATTTATCGGCTTTCAATGCTCGATTTAATAGAGAAAGGCAGTAGTTGGCAGGAAGTTGTTGAGCTAGCAAAAGCAATAGAAGAGGCAGGCGCCACTATTATTAATACCGGTATCGGTTGGCATGAAGCGCGTATTCCTACTATCGTCACCAAAGTGCCTAGAGCTGCTTTTACTAAAATAACAGAGAAGTTAAAGTCTGAAGTTAACATCCCTTTAATTACCACTAATCGAATTAACACCCCAGAAGTTGCTGAGTCAGTATTAGCGAAAGGACATGCCGACATGGTATCTATGGCAAGGCCTTTTTTGGCTGATCCAGAATTTGTTAATAAAGCAATAGCCGGACGTTCTGAAGAAATAAATACATGTATCGGTTGTAACCAAGCGTGTTTGGACCATGTATTTAATCAACAATTAACCAGCTGTTTAGTGAACCCTCGCGCCTGTCATGAAACAGAATTAAACTATAAGCTAACTGAAAATGTTAAAAAAATAGCGGTAGTAGGTGGTGGGCCGGCAGGATTGTCTTTTGCTTATATCGCGGCAAAAAGAGGCCACAAAGTGACCTTGTTTGATGATCAAGAAACGTTAGGTGGTCAGTTTAATATCGCCAAGCAAATCCCTGGAAAAGAAGAGTTTTACGAAACCTTACGATATTATAAAGTTATGCTTGATAAATATAAGGTTGAAATAAGGCTTAATAAACGTATCACCAGTAAAGAATTAATAAATCTTGGCTATGATGACGTTATTCTTGCGACAGGAATTAAACCTAGAGAGTTATCGATAGAAGGTATTAATCATCCAAGCGTTCTGAGTTATATACAGGTTATTAAAGAGAAGAAGCGTGTTGGTAGAAATGTTGCCATCATAGGTGCTGGAGGCATAGGTTTTGATGTAGCCGAGTATTTATCGGCTGAGCAAGCAAAAGAGCTTACACCGAGTCAAAATATAAAAACTTTTACTAAGGAGTGGGGGATAGATTTAATGATGAATCATCGTGGTGGAGTGATTAAAGCCAAGCCTTCAAAATCAACTAGAGATATCTACTTATTACAGCGAAAACCCACCAAAGTTGGCGCTGGACTAGGTAAAACTTCAGGTTGGGTACACCGAGCAGGGTTAAGCCATAAAAAGGTAAAAATGCTTAATAATGTTGAGTACCTTGAAGTTAATGATAATGGATTATTGATCAGTCAAAATGGCCAACAAAAATTATTAGCGGTAGATAATATTATTATTTGTGCCGGGCAAGAGCCATTACGTGAATTATTATCACAATTGCAATCAGCAAACCAACATACTCACTTAATCGGTGGATCTGATGTGGCGAGCGAATTAGATGCAAAACGCGCTATTCGTCAAGGTGCTGAATTAGCCGCTATTATTTAGTATTACAGCTATTTAGTTGTAGTGTTTTAAGATGAAAAATACCGACCAATAATGGGGCGGTATTTTTTAAGTAAAACATTTCGAAATTAGATTCGTAGTTGCCACGCTAAAAGGGAAAATACAAATTATCAAATTTTTTTAAAACAGAAAACAATTGCTGTCTAATGCCATAGTGCTTTTAGCTCCACGCCCTAAGCATGCGGCATGTCCATGAGCTCGAGGTAAAATTCTATCGAAATAAAATTGTGCTGTTTTAATTTTAGCATCATAAAATGACTCTTCTTCTGGGATTTTGCTCATATTACGGTGAGCGAGTTCAGCCATTTTTAACCACATAAAGCCTAACGTTACATACCCTGAATACATGAGGTAATCGACAGATGAAGCACCAATTTCATCAGGATTGTGTTGTGCTCTATCAGCAATGTTGTTTGTCATATCTTGCCATAATTCAACGTATTCAGACAAAGTTGAGCAAAGCTCACTGACAACTTTTGATGATTGATGATCTTTAATAAAACTGCTTATTTCATCTGTATAGTGGGTTAAAAGCTGACCTTTACTACCGAGTACTTTGCGGCCAAGTAAATCAAGAGATTGAATGCCTGTTGTACCTTCGTATAAACAACAAATTTTTGTATCTCGCATTAATTGTTCCATGCCCCATTCTTTAATGAAACCATGTCCACCCAGCACTTGAATTCCGTGACTGGTACATTCTAAAGCGGTTTCAGTTAAAAATGCTTTTGCAATAGGAGTGAGAAATGCCAAACGTTGCTCTGCTGTAATTTTGCTTTCTTGAGATACATTTTTAGCATGAGTAATATCGACCAATTGAGCCAGTGAAGCAACTAATGCTCGGCCACCTTCGGATATAGATTTTTGAGTCAACAGCATTCGTCTAACATCAGGATGAACAATAATAGGATCAGCAGGTTGTTCAGGGTTTTTAATACCTGTCATTGAACGCATTTGTAAACGGTCCTTTGCGTAAGATAAAGCACCTTGAAAAGAAGCATCGGCGGCGGCAATGCCTTCAGTTGCTACCCCTAAACGAGCAGAGTTCATAAAGGTGAACATGCAATTAAGGCCACGGTTGATTTCACCAATAAGGTAGCCTTTGGCATTATCGAAATTAATTACACAAGTTGCATTAGCATTGATACCCATTTTATGTTCAATAGATCCACAACTTACGCCATTTTTTTCTAGTTTTTTACCTTGTTCATTGACATGAAATTTAGGTACGACAAACAGAGATATACCCTTAGTACCAGCAGGAGAGCCTGAAATTCTCGCTATAACAATATGAACTATGTTTTCGGATAGATCATGCTCACCTGCAGAAATAAAGATCTTACTGCCATTTAAAGAGTAACTGCCATCCAAATTGATGTCGGCTTTAGTACGTAATAAGCCTAAATCTGTACCGCTATGTGATTCAGTTAAACACATAGTCCCCGTCCAAGTGCCATTGACTAAATTGGGAAGAAACATATTCTTTTGAATGTCATTTCCATGTGCTTCTATCGTTGCAATTGCGCCATGGCTTAAACCAGGATACATAGCAAAACTATGATTTGAAGCTGATAACATTTCACCAATACTTGCATGTAAAGAATGAGGAAGTCCTTGACCGCCATATACAGGATCTTGAGGTAAGGTTGACCAACCAGCATCTATGTATTGTTTATATGCCTCTTTAAAACCATCTGGTGTCGTAACTTTCTCTTCACTCCATGAACAACCTTGAAGGTCACCACTTTGGTTAATTGGCGCGATAACTTGTTCTGTAAACTTGCTAGCTTCAGATAAAATAGCATCGATCATTTCAATACTGGCATCTTCAAATCCAAGGTGAGCATAATGACTCTCACAATCGAGTAGCTCTTGCATAACAAATTTGATATCTCTGATCGGGGCTTTATATTCTGGCATAATAAACTCTATTGTGATGACTATTAAAAAACTGTTACTGGTGATTAAGCGGATAGATATTATTTATAAAAAATGAATTTGCTTTAACCATGAGTTATTTATTAAAATTAGAGCGCTATTTAACCGTAAATAACACTACTAATCTGTCTCTCTCGTAACAGGTTTGAATAAGTTAATTATGAGAATGTTACAGTGAATAGGGTGTTACTTAGCTATTACAGATAACATCAGGTTATAAAAAAACCAAAAATTATTACTGCAATAAAGCGCTTTAGGTCGAAACCGAAATGTATTCATCTGAAAATTGAAAATAGTACTTGTGAGTTTGTAGTTAGTAGTTAGTAGTTAGTAATTCAGATGTAAGGTATTGATCTCAAATGACTGGTACTGGAATTGTTTTTAAACATAAACATCATTCTTTAAGTGTAAGTTGTTGTATATAGGTTGTTTATACCGTTTAGGTGAGCGTTATTGAGGGACTGGTGACTTAGGTCGTGGGGGGCAAGTACCCCCATCCGCACCACTAAACTTAAATAGATATTTAAAGGCCGATTCATTATGAATTGGCCTTTTTTGTTTGGTTGTTAATCAGGTACTAATTATCTGTTTAAATAATAATTAAATACTATTCATTGTTAGTTGGTTTTTCAGCCAGATGATTGCGTGATGGTAGCCTAGGTCTAAAGCAGAAAAAGATCTAATATTCAAATTATCAACCTTTCTTGTTTCCATAATCTCTGTGGTAACCATCTCACAGTCTTTTGAGTAGTTAATAACAGCTATAGCTTTAATTAACTCTAGTGTGCCAAAACTCAGTTTAGCTTCATAACTATAGGTGTAACTGTTAACTTTGTTAATTAATAAGCCAAATTTTGTTTTGAAAGTATTACTAAGGAAGATTTCGAGCTCTTCAACCATTTCTAAACTCACCACTATAGATTCATTTATAATTACCTCTACAACATTTTCTCCAACGATATTAATTCGACCAAAACTTAAAGGATATTGTTCCATAATACGGTTCCTTACAACTTATATTATTAATAAAAGGATTATGTTTAATTTCTCTAGGGCTAGTTGTTATTTCTTTTTATTCCACGGGTTTTTCAGTTTTTCTAAAGTAAATTCTGGATGATAATTACGTGAATTTTTCATTTCTGCTAATAGTTGTTCAGTTAATTCTGGATTTTGCTTTGCTACGTTAACTGACTCACTTTTATCGTTGCCCAAGTCATACAATTCAACAGGCTTGTTGTAACGCGTTACTAACTTCCAATCACCTTTGCGCAATGCTTGTAATGGACCTTGTGCTTCATTGAATTCCCAATACAGGTTTTGATGTTTTTCCTGAATCGCAGATCCTATGAGTTCATTAACCATAGAAATACCGTCGGTTTTGGGACAAGATACTCCTTTCGCTAATTGGCAAAATGTTGGCATCATGTCCCAAAATGCTGAGATGTGATCTGATGTCGAGCTAGTCGCTATTTTGCCTGGCCACTTTGCAATAAACGGAATACGAATACCGCCTTCATACAAGTCACGTTTTTTGCCTTTAAAATCACCATTGCTGTTAAAAAAAGCATTATCGTATTCATGGCCATTATCACTGGTGAATATCACTAAGGTATTTTCAGCTAACCCTCTTTTTTCTAATACTGAAAGTAGGGTGCCTATATCTCTATCCATTCGAGAAACCATACCAGCATAGGTGGTATTTCCTTCCACATCGTTACGGTAATGCTTTTGGGTGTTCATCATACGTTTTGGCCAGTTTAGATCTAAGTATTGTTCTTTAGAGTCATTAGGAACCGTCATCGCTAAGTGAGGGATGGTATAAGCCAAGTACAAGAAAAAAGGTTTATCTTCACTTTGCTTATTTACGTAATCGACAGCTTTACTGGTAAATAAATCATGAGTGTAAACCCCTTTATTATTCATATAATCATTGTCTTTTAAGATAAAGGGCTGATTATTTTCAAACAGCCGGTGCCAATAATAATGGTGGGCTTCGGTATGGGTTTTTAAGCCAAAGAAGTAGTCGAACCCCTGTTGAAGAGGCATCGCTTTTAATTCTTTGTCTTCACTTTCTGATAGACCCCACTTGCCAATAGCTGCTGTGTTATAGCCATTCTCTTTAAGCATTTCAGCAAGTGTAATATCTTCTGGTTTTAAATCTACAGGTTTACCGCTGTTAGTCCATTTAGGGTTTCCTCTAATGGGACTATGACCAGAATGAAGCCCTGTCAATAAGCTTGCACGAGAAGGGCCGCAAACAGTTGATCCCGAATAATGTTGGGTAAAGCGCATGCCGTCTTTGGCGAGTTGATCAATATTTGGTGTTTTAATTTTAGTCTGTCCATAAGCGCCAACGTCACCATAGCCCATATCATCAGCCATGATGTAAATAATATTAGGTTTAGACTGTACTGAAAATACTGTATCAGTATTTTTCTTACAACCAGAGATGACTAAATTAATGCTTAAGACAACAAAGAGAGGTTTTATTAGATCGCAGCGCATTTTCTATTACCTAAATTAATTTTAATATTTTTATTCTGTTTAAATGATTAATAACTTAAGAGCTAATGATTAAGTTGTAAATTTAGCAACGAGTTTTTTTTGATTTTTTGCAACATTACCGAGCTGCTCACCAATCGTCGATGCTTGTTGAGACTGGTATTTTACCGTGTCAGATTGATTTTGAATTTGAACCATATTTCTGTTCATTTCTTCACAAACACTGCTTTGCTCTTCAGTTGCTGCGGCGATTTGTATATTCATGTCATTGATCATGTTTACCGATTGTTCAACCTGCGTTAATGCATTCACTGCCTCTTGTGCTTTTTCTAAGCCTTCAGAAGATTTACTTTGGGTGTGCGTCATCGCACTAACAACGGCATTTGTTGAACCTTGTAATTGGTCAAGCATATTACTTATTTCACTAGTAGACTCTTGAGTGCGTTTTGCCAGTGTTCTTACTTCATCTGCAACTACAGCAAAACCACGTCCTTGCTCTCCGGCGCGAGCGGCTTCTATTGCAGCATTCAATGCAAGTAAGTTGGTTTGCTCAGCAATATTTTGAATCGTCGAAAGAATGCCATGAATTTGATTGGTATTTTTTTCAAGATCTGAAACTTGGTCTGATGCAACACTAATTTGCTCTACCATTTCTTCTATCGCTTGACAGTTTTCAGATACTTTTAAGTTACATATACCAACATAGTTCTGACCTTCATTGGCTGAATCCGCGGCCGTTGAGGCGCTTATAGCCATTTGTTGGGAGGTTACAGCCATTTCATTCATCGCCGTCACCACCATGTTAATTTCACTTAACTGTAGATTAACAGCGTTATTATTTGAATGAGCCACTTTAATTGATTGCTCTGCTGATGTATTTACTTCACCAGCCGTTGATTGAATTTCAATGATTAATAATCTTAAATTTTCAATAATGGTATTAACCCAGTTCCCAAGGGTTCCTAATTCGTCTTTTGGTAACTTTTCTAACTGCTTGGTTAAATCTCCTTCACCCTCTGCAATATCTTTTAAACGATTGGTCATATTGATAAGAGGCGTATTTATGCCTTTCATTAAATATAAACTAACGATTATTGTGCTAATTGAAATGGTAATAACCAATAGAATCCAAAATATAAGATTATTTTGAGCTGTTTCTTGTTCAGCCTTAGCAGTAGATATAACTTTATCAGCTGAGTTTTTCTCAATGGTTCTTATGGTACTTAATAACATATCCATTTCATTCAACCATGTCGTTAGGTTGATATTTAATGGCTTATTAATACCGTTAATGGCTATTTTAGAAAGACCTCGATAAAAAGAATCCTGTTTGTTTGCTCCTTGCAGTATTTCTTTATGTAAATTAGTAAAGTCAGCTTTAAGCTCGCCATTACTTAATTGCATTATGTTTGCACCATGCGCTCGCATTTGGCTTTCTAGTTTTGAAATTCTGACCAGATGAGTCATTGATGATACTTGGTTATCGATAAGTGATATTGGCAGGGAGCTGTGTAGAGTTCCCATTGCATTTTTTAGTTTTACTACATTGGTATAGTTAATAATATCAAGTAATGTCGTAGTTGTTTTTGCTTCATGTACCAAACTTAACCCTAACCAAACAGTTCCAAAGATATTACCAGATAAAACTGTATTTACTTGATCAGGTCCAAGTTCTAATCTGTTTATGTCTTTTCTGTGAACTTTGAAACCAGAAACAATTTTTGTCATGTCTTTTTCTATAGCTAATTTGGTATTTTGACTAAAGCTGGAGATATCTGTTTCTTGGATTAATTGTTTAAGCTGGCTTTCTTTAATATCGGTTATAGCTCGTTGTTGCTCTAACTCATCACGCCAATGTTCACTATTTAAAGTGAACAACACACTGAAGGTACGTTCTTTTTGCATTGCATCAGAGGCATCATTTAATGCGACAACTAATTTTACTAAAGAGCTTACACGTTCTGCATCATTGGCAATGACAGCATTTTGACTAATATTAATGATTGCCGTGATTAGAAATGCCAGCAACGGGCTGATAAATAGTGCTATTAGTTTTAATTTTATAGACATATCTGCCCCAACAGTAATTTAATTTATGATTGCTTTATCGTAACTTTCTACGTGTACATCATAGTAAGACGATCTGATTAAACAATTCCGCCATACATTTATTTACTTTGATTATTTTTTCTTGGATTGTTATTTTGATTTAGCAAGCGATGTTTATTTTTCAAACGTAAACCAAGTTGAGACACTAATTGTTTAAATAAAAGTAATACTCGTGTAAGTGAGTTGTGCATTGTCTCGATTTTATTAAGCTTGGTTGTTTGAACCGATAATAAAGCGGAGGGGATCTCTTTAAGTTCAAGAGGGTAAAAAGTGAAAGGTTTTGTTTCAATTTTGCATTGGCTAACTAAAGTTACCTTCTTTAAACAAACGGTTCGTTATGCATCAGCTTTTTTATTCAACTTTACTACAGGTATTGCTTAACTAATTTAAGTTAATCTAATTCAAAGTAACCCATATGTTTTGTTAATGATGAATTCACAGACGGTCAGTTCAAAACTTTATAATCGTCTAAATCCTTTCTAATCACATTTATTTGCTGGAAATATTTTTTTATTGTTCCTTCGTCTTTCATTATTTTCAAGCCCTTTTCTAACGCTGTAAAAATACGTTTCCCATCGGTATGCTTTTTAGAGACATAAAAGTGTCTACTATCCTCCATAGCGATAACGATATTTGGAACTGGAAATAGCTTTATGTTCTTCATATGCTGTATAAGTATATTTTTGTAGCTTTTGCCATGAAAATAGGGATGTTCTAATAGGGTATAGTCGGTACCGCGGTGAGCTATACGTGTGAAAATATTCTGGTATTTCGGCACCAACGCTAGTTGTGTAATCCCTGCATTTTCTAAGGTTTTTATATCTGTTGGCCAAGACGACATTAATACACCTTTGAGAGGTTTTAGGTCTTCAATAGATTTAACATTCATTAAGGTTTTATTCGTTGATAAACCATAAATCCCTTTTTTTAACGTTCTCGATTCCATTATTACAGTACTTTTAAATGTATTTGAGGGTTGTGATGTTTGAGGCAATAAATGATGAGATATCACCGTTTTTCCTTCACTGATTAATACATTAGAACGCTGCTCATTAGGTGCTTCAATAAATTCAAAATCTACATCTAGCCCACCTTTGTAAAGTGCTTGTTTGATAATGATAAGTTGAATAAAACCACGCGTAGCGCCTTTAATTCCAGCATCTGAAAGGTTGTTAACATTAATCTTTTGTTTAGTTAAGAGGTCGTCATACCTAAGTGCGAGACCAGTGCTTACAGCCACTTTGATTTTTTCACTCGCTGTAACAGGTGCATTTATGAGGGGCAGAAAAAAGAACATCAATACCCAATTATTTATTTTAACCAAGAGTTCATACGCTATTATTATTTTATTTAAATTACAATATTAGTGTAGTACGAAATATTTATAAAACTTTTTTTAAATTATTGATTTTACAGTTACCTTGGTAACTAGTTGTTTTTGTTGGGGAATAGTTTTTTGGTTTAAACTAGCTATTAATATACTTTGAGAATAATTTAAAAAATTGCTAGCGGAAATATTTTTTCTAATCGTCTTAGAAATATGTGCAATTTAGAAGTACATATTAAAGCACCACGGTATAGGTGCCATTATATTTATGGTGAGAGCCACGTTAGGGGAAACTAAATGTTTACAATTAAAAAAAGTAAAGTAGCAGTAGCGGTAGTCGGTATTTTATCTACTATGATCGCACCACATACATTTGCTCAAAACAGTGATGATATAAAAAATCAGCAAAAAGAAGAAATTGAGGTAATTACCGTTTCAGGTATACGGGGAAGTCTTAAAAAATCGATGAATGACAAACGTTTTTCATCTGAAATTATGGACAGCATTTCAGCAGAAGATATTGGTCAGTTGCCTGATGCAAATATCGCCGAAGCCTTACAACGTGTTACTGGTATTCAAATGACACGTGGTGCTAATGGTGAAGGTACTACTGTGCAAATTCGTGGTTTATCCGACAACAACGTTGAAATTAATGGTCAAACGACGGCAGGGACTAGTGCTGATCGTAGTGTAAACTTTGCCGATATTCCTTCCGAGTTATTCTCTGGTATTGAGGTACTTAAAGCGCCAACCGCTGACCGCATTGAAGGTTCGCTTGGCGGTACGGTTAATTTAAAAACACGTCGTCCGCTTAATATTGAAGAAGATTACGTTGCAACAGTTACAGCTAAAGCAAAATATGCTGAAGTATCAGGTGAAACCACACCAGATTTTAATGTGTTTTTGGGAAAGAACTGGCGTGACACTTCTATTGGCGACTTTGGTGTTATTGTTAACGGTGGCCGAACAGAAACTATTTCGCAAACCGATGCATTTGGAGGTGGTGACTATGACGATGCACCAGGATCTTGGTATCGACTTGACGGTAGTAAAAAAGCAGCCGCGCCTTTTAATTCTGGGCCTTGGGCTTATGATGATAGTATTGATGTAAATGAGGATGGAATCTCAGATAACAAAGATATCTTCTATGTGCCTAATGGTCTTAGAACTTATTCCCGTTATGATGAAATTGTAAAAGACTCACTCAATCTTACCTTAAATTGGCAACCTACTGAAAATCTGGATCTATTTTTGGACTATACCAAAACAGACTCAGAAGAATTCTCTAGTGGTTCTCAACTCAATATTGCTACCAATGGTGCTCGTGCACTGCCTTTATTACAAGGCAATGCTCAATTTGATAGTATGGGATATAGAGCAGGCCTTTTAGATGGCGATGGTGTGCTTGATACTTCGTTTGCTGGCGAAAATTATTATTTAGCAAGTGGTCTTATTGGTGGTGCTAATATTCGAACGGGGGGAGCACCGTCACAAAAAAACACTTGGCGTGAAGCGGATAAAGTAACTTTTGGTGGTGATTACTTTGTAAATGATAATCTTAGATTATCTGCTGAAATAAGTACTTCACAAGGGTCTAGCACAACTAAGCAAGCACAGTTAAACATGGGTTATGATTGGAATAATGATTCACAATTAAATGGTAAAGATTGGGCAGGTATAGTTGATTATGACTGGAATAGCGCCGACCTAGTTGATTACACTTTATATGAAGCACCATTTTATTCTGGTGCTGGCCCAGTAACACCTGATAAGTTACTGGCTATTGATCCTACCAACATGTCTTATGATCGTTTGAACTATTTCCAAATGCAACGTAATGCTGATGATACCAATTCTGGTGATGATTCAATTAAGTTTGATATAGACTATGATCTCTCGGATGGTTTTATTACTAAAATTCAAGCCGGTGCGCGTTATGCAAAACGTAACTTTGAACGTATGTCATATATCAACTCAAACCAAAAAAATACCATTGTAGGTGATGATGGTATTTATGAAAAAATTGATATTCAAGATATTAAAGTACACCCTGAAGCCAATAGTTCACCTGAACTAGCGCAAATTGCAACGGATTTACACCAATGTTTTGGTACAACCTCTATTGAATTAGATGGTGTAAGTGGTAACTTCCCACGATCTTGGTCTAATACAAATAATTGTGGCAGCGATTTCTTTACCAATTATTTTAATATGCATGATATACGTGCCTTTAATCCCGCTAAGGGCGCAGGCTACTATGAAAATACCGGCATGCGTTATGATGTTGAAGAAGAAACTACGGCTTTATATCTAAGAGCCGATTACTTAACTGAAATTTCCGGTTTAGAACTTTATGGTAATGTTGGTGTTCGTTATGTTGAAACAGATACATTATCTTCAGGTTACCTCAATAGTGCGCCAGGCTCAGAAACTGCCTATGAATGGGTTGAATTTCAAGGCAATTATAGTGACTTCTTACCAAGCCTAAATGTTAACTTAGCGCTTAATGAAGAAATGGTACTACGTTTTGCTGCTTATCAAGCATTATCTCGCCCTGGTTTATCGGCAATAGCGCCAAGTGTAAACATTAAATATAATGATGAACTTGAAGGTTATGCCGGTAATGGTTCTATGGGGAATCCTGATTTAGAGCCTATTCGTGCAACCAACCTTGATTTATCATATGAGTGGTATTATTCAGATGACAGTATGTTCTCAGTTGCTGCATTTTATAAAGATATAGACTCTACCATTGCCAACTCACCGGAGTTACAAGATGTTGAAATCAATGGTGAGTTATTTAAAGTGCTTCAAAAGGCTAATTTACCAGGTACTAAAATTAACGGGCTAGAGCTTGCCGTTCAACATGGTTTCACTAACTTACCTGGTTTATTTGCCAATACGGGTCTTGGTGCAAATTATACCTTTACCCAAGAAGACAGTGAGTTAGTCGATCAAGAAGGTGATGAGATTAAGCGTAAAGGCTTATCTGAACACAGTTACAATTTTACTGCTTTTTATGATGATGGATCACTAAGTATTCGTTTAGCCTATAATTGGCGTGATGATTTTGTCAGACGTACCAATGTGACTTTAGGTTGGAATAGCCCTAACTTTTTACCTGAAATTGAAGCAGCTCGTGGTCAGTTAGATCTAACGGCTAACTACCAGTTAACTGAAAATTTAAAAATTAACTTTGCAGCGGCTAATTTAAATGACTCAGAAACCAAACGTTATTTAAAGTATGAACCACTTCATAGTTACTTAGCAAAAGCGGGTACACGTTATAACTTAGGTGTTGTTTACCGTTTTTAATATGTGAACTAGTGACCAATGACTTTGCTTTGTGACATCAGCTAAGTCACACGTTAATCGAGTACCTTAGGGTACTCGATTTTTTTATTTATAAACTTCAGCCTTTTGATTTTTAGGCTATTAATTAGGACGAAAAACCTGATGCATACAAATTGTCTTCACAGAGCTGTAAAATATATGCTGATACCGTCATTTTTTATCAGCACTTTAGTTATTAATGTCGCTCAAGGTACGCCTAATGCCGCAATTGATAAAAAGTGGAATTTTTTAATCATTGTTGTCGATGACTTAGGTTTTATGGACATTGAACCCAATAATCCTAATACATTTTATCAAACTCCTCATCTAACTAAGTTTTCCAAACAAAGCGTTAATTTCACCAATAGTTATGCAGCAAACCCTGTTTGTAGCCCGTCTAGAGTTGCCTTAATGACAGGCTTGAATCCCGCTAGAACTAAAACAACTGATTGGTTTCACCATAAAAACGGTAAACGACTTACTGGTAAATATAAAGTGGCTAATAGCATCGATTATATGCCTCAAACAGTAACAACTATGGCGGAATTAATCCCATCGTCTTATCAAAAGACCTTTATTGGTAAATGGCATTTAGGCGAAAGTGAAAAGTTTTGGCCTGAAAACCAAGGTTTTGATACCAATATTGCTGGTTGGGCAGCAGGTTCTCCAAAAGGCGGGTATTTCGCACCCTATAAAAATCCAAGATTAGTTAAAGGGGAAAAGGGTGAATACTTAACTCAACGTTTAACTAACGAAGCAATAAACACGTTGAAGAATACTAAGGACAATCCTTTTTTATTAGTCTTGTCTTATTATTCTGTGCATGTACCCCTGCAGGCACCTAAACCTACGATCGAAAAGTATCGTCAACTATCGCGAGGGTTATCCGATAAACAAGAGTTTGGCCAAGAAGAACAAGTGCTACCTCAACTAAAATCAATTAGAAAAGTAAGGAAAGTACAAAATCATCCAACTTATGCGGCAATGATAGAGCAAATGGATGCAAATGTTGGCAGGGTATTAGCACAACTTGAACAATCGGGCCTGGCTGATAACACCATGGTGATATTTACCTCAGACAACGGTGGTCTAGCAACATCTGAAGGTTTTCCTACCAGCAACTTACCACTAAGGGGAGGTAAAGGATGGATGTATGAAGGAGGAATTAGAGTGCCTTTAATCGTTCGTATGCCAAGTGTAGCTAAGGAAAATGTCAAACAATCTACACCGGTTATTGGTATGGATATTCCTGCTACTGTTTATCAATTAACAGGTAGCAAAATATCTGGCTTAGACGGTAAGAGTTTAGTGCCACTTCTACTCAATGAGAAAGCAACAATAGAGCGGCCATTATTTTGGCATTACCCTCATTATAGTAATCAAGGTGGTGTACCGGCATCAGCGGTAAGATTAGGCAACTATAAATTAATTAAGCGCTTAGAAACAGGTGAGGTTCATTTATATGACCTAGAAAAGGACATTGGTGAACAGAACGATATATCTGCGTTAAAGCCAAAAAAAGTAGCCCAATTAAGAGATTTGCTATTAAACTGGTACAAAGACGTTGATGCTCAGTTTCTGCAAAGTAAAACAATCAACATCAGTCCTTGGTACCCCAAATGACGATTATAGTTAAGGCGTTGTCGTTAAAGGTATAAAGTTATAAAGTTAAAGGTTAAGGCTGAACTGAAAAGTGAAATTTGGTTACTTCTTTATAGTTTTCTTCGGGCGATAATATCGTATTAGGAAAGTTTTTATGGTTGGGTGAGTCAGGAAAGTGC